>Ga0116194_1000015_pt1 | contig 216127 bp, 230 predicted proteins | sample AD_SCU001_MetaG_FD_89887 | JGI IMG/M metagenome (GOLD analysis project Ga0116194, IMG submission 89887) | Active sludge microbial communities of municipal wastewater-treating anaerobic digesters from China - AD_SCU001_MetaG | ecosystem: Engineered > Bioreactor > Anaerobic > Digestate | place...
AAAAGACACAAGGGATACCCTGTTGTTTTTGATGGCAATCTTTTAGGTATCATAACTATAAATGAGCTTCTCCAAGTTCCAAGGATTAAATGGATCGATACTAAAGTTCAAGATGTCATGGTGAAAGATATAATCATTGCATCCCCGAATATGGAAGTATTTAAACTTCACAACAAACTCACAGAAAAAAAACTTGGAAGAGCACCAGTCCTTGAAAATGGGAAGCTAATAGGATTCATATCAAAAACAGATATACTCAAATTCTCCGAAATACTTATGCTAAAGAGGATTTAAATGAAGGAATTTCTGAAAGTAGGCGATACTAACTACATAATTCTTGGTACTGCGCATGTCTATGAGAAGAGTGTTATTGAAGTCCGGGAAGCAATAAGAGAAGAAAAACCAGATATAGTTGCTCTTGAGCTTGATCCTGCAAGGCTCGATGCGCTCTTGCATAATGATGATAGAAAGCCAACGCTTCGTGAGATGAAAGATTTTGGCTTCAGAAATGCACTTTTGTTACTGTTTATGTCCTATCTTCAGAAGAAGATATCAAGCGATACGGGGATTATGGCCGGAAGGGAAATGATTGAGGCCGCTGTAGAAGCTAGGTCTTTAGGTATACCTGTGGCATTAATCGATAGGGATCTTAGGATAACTATACAGAAGCTCTTAGAAAAAGTTGGATTCAAAGAAAAGGTCATGATTTTAAAAGATGCAATTTTACCTGACAAAGAGTACTCAATTGATTATGTTTATGAAAATCCTGTAGAGTTGATTCATGAAATAAAAGAAAGGTATCCCTTCATATATGAGGTGCTTGTGGACGAGCGTGACAGATTCATGGCAGAAAACTTAAAAAGAATACAGAAGGAAAAGGTTTTAGCTATCGTGGGAGCAGGGCATGTTTCCGGGATAAAGAGATATTTAGGTGAAACAGATGTATAATTTTACTAAAAAAGAAGTTATTGAGCTTGTAGTTGCATGGGCGGCATTGTCCCTTGCATTTGGATTTGCATTCAACGGTGGTGCATTTGCATTAAGCAGTGTCACAAAAATGATATCTTTTATCTCAACCCTTCCAAAATATTTTGTGATAGTGGGTGCTGCTTTTTTGCTTCATGAGCTTTCTCATAAATTTACTGCAATTAGATATGGATACCCTGCCCAGTTTCATCTTTGGCAGATGGGGCTTTTGCTTGCGTTAGGGATGTCCTTTGCTCTTGGAATAGTGTTTGCGGCACCCGGCGCAGTTTACATATATGGATTGACAGATGAGAAGAAAGACGCAAAGATATCTCTTTCTGGACCTTTAGCAAATATGATAGTCGCAGTTTCTACTCTTGCTCTTTTTAGATTTACATTTATCCCTCTATTGGCACAAATTGCATATGTCAGTGCTTTTATTGGTGTGTTCAATCTTTTGCCATTTGGGCCTCTTGATGGAACAAAGATATTCCGTCATGAGAAAATGTGGTGGATTGGACTTATGGCAATTGGAGTTATTATAATCATGACTATATAGGAACTCGTGATGGGAGTTTTCCTCCCCACACAATATCAAAATAATTTTTCGGGTCTGTATCGCCTTCAGTACTGATTAATAGAATTTCTGAATCCTTCCCAATTTCTAGAGCTTTTTTGATATGCATTAAGACACCAAGGCCAATTGCACCACTTTCCCCAGACACTATTTTTCTGTCGCCTTTCAACGGATTTCCTAATGCCCTCATTGATAATGCAGATAGCTCATCCTTACACGAAACAAAGACATCAGAATAGTCAAGGTGAATGCCCCATGCTATTGGATTTGGGACGCCACATGACAATCCCGCCATTATAGTTGAAAGATCTCCTTTTGCCCTGTGAGGCTTTCCATCATTTATCTGAATCGATTCATAAAAACAAGCCGCATTATCAGGTTCAACAATTATCGAGACTGGCCTTTTTTTACCATAGATTGAATTAAAATAACCGACTCCCGAAGCAGAAAAAGAGCCAACACCTGCTTGGAGAATTATATGAGTTGGCATATCGCTACCGTTCTCCTTTATCTCCTCCATAGCTTCATCAAATAGAACAGTATAGCCCTGCATGATCCATCTTGGCATGTCTTGATAGCCTTCCCATGCAGTATCGGATATTACCTGCCAGCCTTCTTTCTCACCGTCTCTTGCCATCTTTTCCACAGCATCGTCATAGTTCCCCTCTATTACAACAGCTTTAGCTCCAGTCTTTCTTATAGCTTCAACTCTCTGAGGAGCTGTACCTTTTGGTAAATAAATAACGGCCTTCTGCCTAAGCTTCATGGAAGCCCATGCGACACCAAGCCCATGATTTCCGTCAGTTGCAGCAGAAAATGTCAATTCACCAATACCTTCCTTAAAAGAGGGAGAAAATATTTCAGAGATAGAAATATTCCTGCCGGCCATTTTCTCTAATGATTTATAAATTGCATAGATCCCGCCAAGTGACTTAAACGAATTAAGGCCAAATCTATACGATTCATCCTTCACCCATATCTTTCCAACACCAATTTTCTCTGAAAGTTTTTCCAAAGGTACTAGAGGCGTCTTATGATACTCCGGCATATCAGAATAGATTGACCTCAACTTTTTTGCCACATCAATAGAAACAAAATCTGTTGAAGTTTTCTTAATCGAGTAATCGCGTGCCCTGTCATTAATAATGTATGATAAATATTCACTCATGCTCGATCCTGACCCCTTCATCAGTTGTTTTAGTTCTGATAGGTATCCCGCCAGAAATCTTTATGGCAGTTTCTACTTCCCTCTGTTTGTTCGGTGCGAGTGCATACATGCACCCACCGCCACCCGCTCCAGTTATCTTTGCACCAAGAGCACCAGAAATCCTTGATGCAAATACAAGCTCTGATAACTCTTTTGTTGAAACGCCAATAGCTTCAAGAAGGCCATTATTGATGTTCATCAAAGCTCCCAGTTCGTTTAAATCACCGTTATCGTGCAATATCTTTTTTCCTTTTTCTGCTATCTCTCCCATGGCATCCATAATGTCATTAACGATTCCAGGATACTCTTCCTTCAACATCTTTACTTTCTCAAGAAGAATCTTTGTGCTTCCTTTTTCTCCAGTATATCCAACTATCAGTGGGAGATTCGGTGCGGAGAATCTTTCAATCTTTCCTTTCTTAAAATAAACTCCGCCACCAAGAGCTGAAACTGCAGGATCAATACCACTTGAGCTTCCCTGAACTTCAAACTCAACTTCTTTTCCCATTCTTGCTATCTCCTCGTTTTTAAGTTTCATTTCAAGAAGTTCTGAAAGAAGCTTTAACGTTGGGACAACAACGGCAGCAGATGAGCCAAGCCCAGCACCAACAGGTATATCTGATTTTATGGAAATTTCAAAGCCTTTTCTTGAACCATATTCAGTGAATATCCGCTCTATAGCTGACTTAACATAGGATACCACAAAGCCAGCCTTGCCATAATCTGTCCCTAAAAAAACTTCCTCTTCAGAAAATGATATACTGAGGCCAGGTATTTTAAGATCATTTGCATGGATTTTGATTATTTTCTCATTCAATAATTTTCCATCGGTATATGTGCGTAAATCTATTGCCGAAGCTATTGCGCCTTTCCCGTAAACAACGGAATGCTCCCCAAATAGGATTATCTTACCTGGTGCAGATACTAGCATCTGATCCCCACCGAGCCGTAACCTACAACAGTGCTATAATCTCCTGACGTTTCATAAGAATTTGAATAATCTAAAATTCTTGCTTTTTTTGCACCTAACTCTTTCATAGATGAAAGCATAGCAGAAAGTGGGCCATAGCCACATGTAGTATACTCCTTACTTTCTATGAATTGATATAATCCGTCTATATCAAAATTCTCTGCCATTTTAAGAATCTCCATATCATTGTTCTTTATCCACAAAAGAGTCTCTTCTTTGCTACCCCTAATTGGGCTATATCCAAATCGACTGCCATAGTGGACCAGATCACTTGAAGCGATTACCCCTAAAGATTCTTTGCTTGATTTAGCAATCGCCTTTCCTATATCAAGGGCCGTCTCTTTATCCTGAATCCCCATGCATATCGGGACAAAAGTAATGTCTTTTTTTATGTATTGTAAAAATGGCAGCTGTACCTCTATTGAGTGTTCATATTTATGGGCGGCAGAATCAACTCCAATGAACCCTGAATTTTCAACTATTTTTGAGGCGAGCTCTTCATTTATTTTTATTTCCCCAAAAGGTGTTTCCCATGACCCTTTATCCATCAGTGCTACAGGAAGACCCAGTCCAGTATGATTTGGCCCAAGGATAACAAAAGTTTCCGGGAGAGAATTTGATAAATAATAGTATGAGTGTGCCTGAGTTTTGCCAGAAAAAACATACCCCGCATGAGGACACAACACCCCGGCATATTTTCCTTCATCGATAAAATCAATATTCCTTTTTGCTTCTTCCATAAAATTTCCAATCATTTTTTGAAGTGCTGATTTGTCTTCTGGATAAAAACTCCCGGCAACATATGGGGGCCGATACATATTTAGTCTTTTGACCTTGAAATTTATATGCCTTTCTTATTATTTTATTTTTATATTATTCAAGATTATCCTTTTTAAATTTCTATAAATGGTAAAAATATAAACATTATCTTTAATCTTCATTAATTTTAAACTTTATTTTTGAGAGAAACATTTATAAGTTGCCAACAAAGATTACACTATAATCTAAGGCGTCGGGACCCGTAGCCCAGCGGATAAGGCGACGGCCTTCTAAGCCGTAGATCGAGGGTTCGAATCCCTCCGGGTCCGCTTATGTTTATTCTAGCGGGGTAGGGCAGCTAGGAGTGCCCGGCGGGCTCATAACCCGCAGGCCAGTGGTTCAAATCCACTCCCCGCTACCAAATTTTTTTTAAGAAAAATTATCTGTTCATTACTCCATAAATAATGGCAATGTACCCTATGATGCTGATTATCAGATCAACTTCACTTCTCCCATAAAAAGAAATCCTCAATACAGTAAAAAGATAAGGAATTGAAAAGAGTGCAAAGCCAATTGCAAAGGATTTGTAAATATCTTTCTTTGCGCTTAGATATTTTAAATAGGACATTATTGAGATTATTGCAGTAAAAATCAGATTAATCAATATTGTCGATGCCACAACAATTGATTTTAATTATATTTTATAAATATTTCCAGTAAGCTTATTCCGGCATTTTTTTTTAAAAATATTTTTTCATCACAAATAGAAAAAATTTTCGATTATTGACCATATTATTAGCCACTTATCCAATAAAATCTTATTTCGGCTAATAACTTACCAAAACATTTTTAAATATCCAATTACATAATAATACGTCGACAATATAATCGGCAAAAAATTTGGAGGTAAAAAGATGGCAAAGTCTATTGTTAAAGAGGAAAACGGTAGGTTTGAACTTACTGAAACATTGCCTGATTCTCAGTTTTACAACAAAGACTTGGCACCTGTACCCTTTGCAAAAAGGACATGGGGATACTACGAGTACATTGCTATATGGGTAGGAATGTCCGTATGTGTTCCAACATGGATGTTAGGTGCAAGTATGGTTGACGCTGGATTCAATTGGGCAATCGTCATTGGTACCATAGCTCTCGGTCAAATAATTGTATTGATTCCAATGGTTCTAAACTCCTTCGCCGGAGCAAAGTACGGTATACCATTCCCTGTTTTCTTGAGAAGCGCATTTGGTATTTACGGGGCCAACATCCCCGCACTGTTAAGGGCAGTTGTAGCCATAGGATGGTTTGGGATCCAGACAATGGTTATGGCCTTCGCAATTGACGGTATCTTAGTAGAATTAAGTCCAGCTGGATACGGTGCAATGACTGGAACTATACCATTTTTCAACTTAAATGCACACACAGTCATATCATTCCTTTTGTCTTGGATAATGACAGTTGTAATTTGTTACTACTCTTCACCTAAGAAATCTGCACCTGGTGTAAAATGGTTGAACGACCTTTCAGCACCATTACTACTCCTTATCGGAATAGGTTTACTCTGGTGGGGATACTCAAATGCAGGTGGATGGGGACCAATTTTAAACCAACCGACAACAGCTTCTATGGCTATTTGGCCAGCATTCTTGACTGCAATGGTAGCATACTGGGCAACTTTAGCGATTAATATCTCGGACTTGACTAGGTTTGCTAAGAATCAAAAAGTTCAGTATATAGGCCAGACACTTGGAATGCCAACAACAATGACCTTATACTCCTTCATAGGGGTAGCAGTCACATCAGCATCAGTTGTTATTTTCGGAAGTGCAATCTGGGACCCTGTAGCTTTGATGATTAAAACTGGAAGTGTATTCTTCATTTACGTTGGATTAATATTCGTCATTCTAGCAACACTTACAACAAACATCGCTGCAAACATGGTTGCTCCAATCAACGATGTAATGCACGTATATCCCAAGAAATTAAACTGGGAAGTTACAACCATTATCATAAGCTTGATAGGTATACTAATGCAGCCTTGGAGATTCTTGGCAGATCCAAATGCATATATTTGGACATGGTTATTGGGATACGGAGCATTCCTTGGACCTGTTGCAGGTGTCGTTATAGCAGACTTCTGGCTTATTAGGAAACAAACTATTAAATTAGATGACATATACAAGAATAACGGATACTATGATTTCAAGAAGACTGCAAACCCAATAATGACCGTGCTATTACTAATATGTGCAGGATTGATTGTGTACTTCTCAACAAAGGGATTAATACTTGGAACAGGATGGCCTTCATGGATTACAACAGCAGTATTAATACTTGGTGTATTGAGTTCAATATACCTTGGATACTCTAAAACACACGGAGTCAATATGGTCGGTGCAGTTTCACTATTCCTTGGGATAGTAGTTTCAATGGGTCTACCTTTGTTAGTTCCAGCAGCAGGAATGTGGACATGGTTCATAGGATTATTTATATCTTTGATACTCTACTACGTCCTCTACCCAGCATGGTATGCAAAGGACTTTAGTCCTGTACCAAAATAAAAAATTTAATTTTTAATTTTTCTTTAATTTTTAAGAAATCTTTTTAATATAATTGAATTAAGTTTTTATGTGATTTTATGATTGAATATTTGTTAGTTTTATTAGTTTTCATTATTTTTGCCATTTGGCATTTAGCCACTTCAAAAGAGTCTTTTAAGAAAATATTTACATCAAAATTTAGATTAAGTCTTTCCTCGTATACTTTGATAAGAATACCTGTTTCACTCTTATTATTGGGCCTTACTTTATACTTTGTATTTTTATATAGGAAAACAACACCTGAGCTTTTTACCCCCCTAAAAGGTCTAATCGGAATAGTTCCGCCTTTGATAGCTATGTGGTTATCTTCTTATGTAACACTTCAAATATCAAAAGCCGATAGACTACCCCAATATTTTGGGATACTCGACACTCCGAAGGTATTCTTCTATGACGGTGCGTATTCTATTTGTAGGCATCCTCTGTATTTTTCATGGCTATTGGCCGTGTGGGGATTCATTATTGCAAGCCCTTACCTTCTTTACCTTGAATTTGCAATCCTGATCACTCTTTTTGTCGTCTACATGTCGAAAGAAGAAGAAAAAGCCATGATTGCTTTGTTTGGAGAGCGATATGTAAATTACACGAAGAGGGTACCGTTTATACTTCCTTACGGGTTTCTTAATAAAACTACTAACGTGAAAAATTATCCAAAACCAATGACAAAATAGGGGGCATTGTCGCATGATTGAAGTTATAGTCTGGATTCTTTTGACATTGGCAATCGGATCTATTTCTGCACTTATTGCCAAAAGATATGGGGTGGAATATATTATCGGGATGTTTGCATGCTTTACTGTAGTTGCCAACATCATTGCATCCAAAATAGTAGTTTTTGGGCCCTTTACAGTCCCTGCGGCAGTCTTAGTCTATTCAACTACATTCTTGCTGACTGATTTTCTTTCAGAATTATACTCTGAGAAGGAAGCAATCAAGGCTGTCTTTGTCGGATTTTTATCAAACATAGTACTCGTTGTTTCAATCTGGGTTGCAGTTCAATGGCAGGCAGCTCCATTTTGGCAGGGTCAGGCCGCTTTTGAGTCCATATTTGGAATAGTTCCAAGAATTGTTTTTGGATCAATGATTGCATATATAGTATCCCAAAATCTTGATGTAAAAATTTTCATGTTTTTTAAAAATAAGTACCCAAAGCACCTCTGGCTTAGGAACAATGCAGGAACGATGATAAGCCAGTTTGTAGATACAATTATTTTCATCACAATTGCATTTTATGGAACTACCCCAATGGATATCCTCTTGTCATTAGTCATAGGGCAGTATATAGTAAAATGGATAATAGCTGTACTTGATACACCTTTTTTATATATTGTAAAATTCATTTACAATAAATATTAATTTCATTTTGATAAACCATTTGATTTATATACTTTTAACTCCTAATAAAAATGGTAGTAATATGGAAGAAGAAATTGACAGGGATATTGATGGGGTTCCAAAGGCAAGACTCAGCAACAGAGATAGTATAATCTTAGCAATATTCTTAATAATTTTCATGATTGTGGCATATATACTCTTCATGTGATTGATACTATGGAACATGTACCTAAATTCAAAATGTGGCTTGAAGACAAAGAAAAAAGATATATTTTGGGAAAGGGAACTGCTGACCTTTTGCTTAAAATTAAGGAGTTGAAATCCATCTCTGAAGCAGCAAACTTTTATAATATATCCTATGCCCACGCATGGAGGAAGATAAGGGCGATTGAAAGGAGTTCTGGTCAAGAAATTATTTCTAAAACTAGGGGTGGGAAAGGCGGCGGCCATTCAGAGTTGACCCCATTTGGTGAAAAGATACTATCTGAGTATACCCAAACAAAAGAGGTTCTTGAGAAGTGTATCAAAAATCTATAACTTCTCTATTATTTCTATAATTTTTTTTATTTGGTCATGATTAATTACAGGGATCCCGTTATACTCTTGAATCTTATTTGAGATTAAACCCGATATGCAGAAAACATCCTCTCTTAAGTCTTTTAATATGTCAGCTTCCTCCCTTGCACAGAGAATTTTTGGACATTTATAATCTCTAAAACCTTCAAGAATAAGGTAATCTGATTCAAACTTATTTAGGAAATCTTCAGTATTTTGATCATAGTATAAGATTGCCTTGCCCTTTGGATAAACTAAGCCAACACTTTTTGCACCAGAATCGTGATGTTTGAATGTATCTGTGCCTTCAGTCTCCAAAGAGAAGTTATCAATATGGATGCTTTTCGCGGATGAAACAGAATATCCTTCTTTGGCCAGGGCATTGATAATTGAAGTTACAACTGTGGTCTTTCCTGATTTCTTAAAGCCATAAACTCCAATTATCTTCATAAAGATAAAAAAAGCTCTTTCTTTATAAATTGAATCATGGCAAAATTTAAAAGTAGTTTTACAAGACAATGTATATGAATAAAATAAAGGTTGAGGTAAATAATATATCAAAGAGTTTTGTTAATTCTGACGATGGGAAACCTCTGCCTGTAATCGAAGATGTTAGTTTTGATGTTTACGAGGGTGAATTTCTTTCCATAGTTGGATCTTCAGGTTGCGGTAAAACAACAATTTTAAGGGTCATAGCAGGCTTGCAACAAGCTGACTCCGGGGAAGTGCTTCTTGATGGGAAAAAAGTGGAATCCACATCTTCAAAAAAAGGGATGGTCTTTCAAGAGTTTGCATTGTTTCCATGGAGAACGGTCCAGAAAAACGTTGAATTTGGTCTTGAGTACAAGGGCCTACCCCCTGAAGAAAGAAAAAAGTTATCTAATAAATTTATTTCAATGGTAGGATTGAGCGGATATGAGAACAGTTATCCTCACCAATTATCAGGGGGAATGAAGCAAAGAGTGGCAATTGCAAGGGCCTTAGTCAATGACCCTGATGTTTTACTTATGGACGAACCATTTGGGGCACTAGATGCGCAGACAAGAAATATTCTTCAAGATGAGCTCTTACGAATCTGGACTGAAACAAAAAAAACAATTATATTTATCACACACAATGTTGACGAGGCAGTTTACCTTGGGGATAGGGTTTTAGTTTTAACCAAAAGGCCTGCAAAAATAAAAAAGGAATTTAAGATAGCTCTTCCTAGAAAGAGAAATAGGACCAATACAGAATTTGTAATGTTAAGGAAAGATATATTGGAAGAACTTATGGCAGAGATTAATATACAGTCCCCTCCATCCACCTGAGAAGTTTTTTCTCCACAACGTATCTGAATACCCAGTTTATTCCTAGTCCTATAAGGCCTAAGACTATCATATAAGAAAGAACGTTATCCATTCTATGGAGGTAATAATACCACCAAATTTTATATCCAAGCCCTTCTTTACTAACCCCAAAAAGTTCTGCCGCAACAAGGCACATCCAACCTATTCCCATTGCAACTCGTAGTCCAACGGCTATATCTGGAAATGAGGAGGGAAGACCAACTGATTTGAGTAAGTCTTTATTTTTGGTGCATCCTAAAACCTTCGCCGCTTCAACTAAGGTTTTTGGGACGCTACTAAACCCTGAATAAGTGTTTGTAAGTATTGGGAAAAATGCCCCGATAAAAATAATAAATCCTGCAGACTGGTGGGTCAATCCAAACCAGACTATTGCAAAAGGTATCCATGCGAGAGGTGGGACAGGCCTTAATAATTCAATTAAAGGGTCCATCAAATTGTCTATTTTCTTAAACCAGCCCATTGCCATCCCAATAGGTATACCAAAAATAATCGCAAAGAACATTCCTATTGCAAAATGGTATAAACTTATGGCTAAATCAGCAAATATCTCCATTCTTACTATCAAATCGTATAAAGATGTAATCGTTTCCGTGAAACTTGGTAGAATAAAAGGATTTTTTACTATAAGGGCTGCAATAATCTGCCATATGGCAACTGCTACGCCAAGTGAAATTATAGTATAAATCCTATACTTTTTTAGAAAATTATCGTATTCATTCATTTGGATAAAAAGTAAAAAATTTATTTAAATATTTATCCTTTATTTTTTAGAGACTTCGTCGTAAAGCTTTGTATCTACAAGGTCGTTTACAGTAAGAAGTTTTTTTGTGTACCCAAGATCGTAGTGCTCTTTTGCATATGCTTCCATGAAAATAACTATGTCGTGTGGATTGTGAATGAATGTTGTGTCCGAGTTTTTCATAGAATACAAGACAACTTCTTTGCTCAATCCAAGTTTCCTTGAAGCTATCTCTGCTGCCTCTTCAGGATTGTCTTTGATATATTCTGTGGCTTTGATGTGAGTGTTTATAATTTCCTTTACGAGTTCTGGATTCTCCCTCATCAGTTTTCCGCTGACTAAAAGTACGCAACAGGCATGGCCAGGCCACATTTCACCGGACTCAACGACGCTCTTTCCATTACCATTTATTTCTAGAAGAGCAGGTGAAGGATGGGGTAAGAACACTGCATCAATTTGTTTTGCTGTTAAAGCGGTAGTTGCATCTCCCGGCCCCATGGCTTTTATATCCACTTTTGAAACATCTATTCCGTTGTCCATTAACCATTTCTTTAATACCATATCCTGTATTGATCCAGGTGGAAATGTACCTATTTTTTTCCCTATAAAGAACGACGGGCCAGTATATTCACTTTCTGGCCATATGGCTATATCTGATCCCTGTGTCTGGGCAGCAGCAACTATTTTAGCATCTAGGCCTTGGTCAATTGCTGGTATTGGGGGTGTTGCACCTACATAGGCTATGTCAATCTGCCCACCTAGCATTGCCTGCATTTCTGGAGGCCCAGAAGGAAATTCATAATCTGTTACTTTTTCAATCCCGTACTTCTTAAGGTCGTTTAGCCACCACCCCTTTTCCATTGCAATCATTTCTGCAATCTGGTGGGTGCTTGGCTGGTAACCTATTTTAAGTTCGGTCATTTTTTTTGTATCATCTGTTCCTTGCCCTACACATCCTAAGAGGAGTGTCGAAGCAATCAAGATAGAAGCGATTATCCCAAATATTTTTTTCATTTAATTCACCTGTATGGTAATCATTATTCTAATATATAAATTTTTCTATTATAGTATAAAATTATTACCCAAAAGTATAAATATGAGAACTTTTAATATACATTAAGGTGATAAGTTGGGGTATACAGAATCAGAAAGATTAAAGGAAATCATATTTTTTACTAATGATAGATTTAAAGTTGAATTGGAATCACTTTTAGTAAAAAGCTTTGGGAGCATCAAAAATTTTTCTGAAATTTCGGGAATACCACTTCCAACTATCTATAAGATTTTTTCCGGTGACAGGGAACCAAACCTCAAAACACTAAGAAAGATTCATGAAGTCCTAAAAGAAGGAGAAGAAAAAAATAATAAATTCATTGCATTGATTGCCTCAAGGCCTGTTCTTAACATGCTTGATGAGAGTTATGTTTCAGATAGCGATAATAAATATCTGATAAAGGAGTATTCTGCAACTAGCATCGAAGAAGTATTTATTCAGTCTATTCGGGCAGAAAGGGATGGTGCAAGTGCACTTGTTTGTGCTCCGATAGTAAGCTCGATTGTAGAAAAAGTCGTGACGATCCCAGTAGTTACGATAATGCCCCAAAAAAGTATTCTAATTGCTCTAAAAACTGCAGCTAAGAAATTAAAATCATGATTAACCTATAATAAGATTTAAATATCTCCTTTTTCTAATAATAACGGGACAATATAGGTGAAATTATGAAAAACAAAACAAAAATAATATCTTTAATTTTAGCAACAACTTTGTTTCTTGGACTTTTAACAACTACAACAAGTGTACCATTTGTCATAGACCCTCTTCCATTACTTCCCTTGCTATTACATACACCCGATGCTGGGTTAAGCGGAAGCTTGACAAGTTCGGGGTCAAGTTATGGTAGCGGAACGTATACAGCAGGAGATCAAGCTGGAAACTTGCAAGTCAGATGTTTCTTGAGTTTTGACATATCTTCCATCCCTGCAGGCTCTACTATCACTTCTGCAACTCTTGGGCTCACAGATAATACAATAACTTTAGGCAATCCTTTTGCTACTTTAGGTAATCTAAGGGTGTATAATGTAGATTATGGGACTAGTTTAACAGTATCTGATTTTAATGGGCCAAAGTTATCGACAGTATGGTCTGGTGGCTCGGCTCCAAGTGACGTGATGGACGTTAAGTCTGAACTCGCAAATGCAGTTGCATCCGGCAAGAAAAATCTGCAGTTTAGGATAGAATATACAACTACAACAGACAACGATGGCCAAGTTGATAGGATTACTTTCAACAACCCCACTTTATTATACTTCTATAGTTCTCCATCTAGCAAACCTGATTTAAAAATTACTAATATCGAAAAAGGCGCTTCCAATATGGTCGTGGTGACCATTGCAAACAGTGGTGCAGGGGATTACACTGGAGAAGTTGGACTAAAGATTTGGTTTAACGGAGTTACTAAGTTTGATGGTACTGGAAATGTTAATATGCCTGCTGGATCAACAGCCACAGTTAATTTTCCATCCCTGATACTCCCCGAAGGTTCTACGACTGTAAAAGCAGGCATAGATCCGTCAAATACAGTTTCAGAGGAAACTGAAACAAATAATGAGCGTACTCAAACCTTAACTGTGTCTATAACACCTACACCAACACCTTCAAACAATCCTCCACAGGCAAATGCAGGTGCCAACAAAACTTCAAAAGTTGGTCAGTCAGTCAGCTTTAATGGTTCTAGCTCTACTGATTCAGATGGCACCATAGTTAGCTATGCATGGGACTTTGGAGATGGAGGTAGTTCAGCTGGATCAATAGTAAGCCATGTATACGCCTCACCTGGAACATATACTGTTTCGCTAACAGTCACAGATAACAATGGAGCCACAAATACTGATACAGCTATTGCCATAATCACAGAAGATTCAACTACGCCGCCGGCTACTACAAATAAACCTCCAAAAGCAGATGCTGGAAGCGATGCCAAAGTAAAAGTTGGCGAAGCAGTACACTTTGACGCTTCAAAATCTACAGATTCTGACGGAACAATAACAAAATATGCATGGGACTTTGGAGATGATAGGGATTCAGATGAAAAGGAGCCTCTCCACTCATATGCAACACCGGGCGTTTACAAAGTGACTCTAGTTGTAACAGATAACAACGGAGAAACAGACAGAGATGTAATCTATGTCACAGTTGAGCAAGAATCAAGCTCACCTATCAAAGGCGTACCTGGATTTGAGGTTCCTGGTGTATTGGGCGCAGCAGCATTAGTCTATTACTACTTCAGAAGACGGAAGAACTAATTCTTTTTTATTTTTATATTCTTTTTTTCAGTTAATTATTTAAATTATTTTCAAACGAGTTAAGTAGGGAGTTTTTATGGTCAAATCTAAGGGGAAAAAAGATAAACAAATCATTAGTAAAGAAAAATTTTCTTTTAAGGGAATTAATAGTTTTGATAATTATCTTATCATTATCGGTCTCGCACTGTCTGTAGTTATTGGATATTTTATGAGGTCTTGGCCTCTAAGATTTAATAGATTATTGGGTTATGACCCGTATTTCTTCTTAAGAGAAGCTGCTTACTACCTATCCGGGGGGATCCCCCAGATAGACCCAATGGCACCAACTGTTGCCAGATCCTTTGTGGCTGAAGACTTGCAAGGTCTCCCTATATTGACCTCAATTTTATCAAAGGTAACTGGCGCCGATCTCCTGAAAGTCCATATGTATCTCCCGATATTCATAGGTGTAATAGGCGCAATCCTGATATACTTTGTTGCATTAAAAGCATGGGGAAATAAATATGTCGCAGTTATATCATCTTTCTTCCTTGCAATAATGCCTGCTTTTATCTACAGGACTGCCGGAGGGGGATTGTGGAAGGATACAGTCGGCTCATTTTTCTTTATTCTTTTCATGCTGTTAGCCATGTTTATCATTAAAGAAAAGGAAAGAAACAAAACTATATTATATGGAGTACTATCTCTTATAGTTTTGATTTTATACGCAAACACATTTGGTAATTTCTTCTTTATTCCCCTAATAGTTGCAACTTATGTCCTTTTCAAACCTTTCATCAAAGAAACTAAAAAAATCAAAAATCTTACACTCAAAGACAGAATTATAAAGGACATCGATATGTGGATTTTGGTGGGAGTTTGTCTTGTTTCATTGATTTATGCCAACTTTTTGATACCTACGTATAAATTGGAGTCGCTTAGAATTTATCTTGCACTACTAGGACTGGGGTTTGCATCCATCATTAATTTATCTGGGTATTTTGCGAAAGACAGGAGATATTACATTGTTTTTATGGCTGTGCTTTCTGTCATCCTTATTGCAATAGCTGAGTTTGTGCTAAACTACAACATATTGGGATATCTATTCAAGAGTATCGATATCAGCGGGATATCCGGCCAGGGCCAGTCAAGTACATTCTCTGACTTTTTGGATAAATTTTACTTATTCCCGATAATGGCGGTAATAGGTGCGGTATACGGAATATTCCAGATTCTTAATAATAAAAATGCCAAACAAACTCTCTTTATTTTGTCAGCTTTTGCATTTAATACTTTCATGTCTTACCAGATGCTAAGAAACGCATTCTTTGGGGGTATTACCTTTGCAATAATAGCTGCATTTGGATTTATGGGAATTTATGACTTCTTAACAAGTAAGTTCTCAAAAGAGAAGGCACTTCCTATCACTATAATTGCTCTTATTATATTCAGTTCTCTGTCTCTCTATAATCCTTTGGATCAGAGGTATGGCGGTTCAATCCCATACAGGACTTCTCAATCCCCTCACCTTGATGACAACTGGCTCTCTGCACTCCTGTGGTTAAATGAGAATACCCCGCAGGAAGAAATAGTCTGCAACTGGTGGGATTATGGGTACTGGATACAGACAGTTGGAGGAAGGAGAACAATTTCAGATGGTATGCGAAGCGGGATGGATCCATGGATAAGCGGGTTTGGAGAGTTTCTTGGAGCTACTGATTCCACCGGTATTCAGAAGATTACAGCAATGGAGCAAGAAGCATACAGGGCAACTGGGAATAATTTTAAGATGAACTATGTTCTTGTGGACCAGAGCCTTTTAGTTAAAACTAGCGTACTTAACAGCGTGATAGGAAGGGATACGTTTAGAACTGCTTATTTCTATTTCAAAGGTACATCAAAATTGAACAATGCAACTACATATGTATATGAAAGCGGTGCAACTAGACTTTTCCTAGTCACTGGCGATACAAATACTTACTGTTACATAGAGCAGAATAATCAGCGTTACGGCGTTTCAAACTTTGTCATTGAAAATCCGAATGAAAAGAACTTTGTATATGAGAATGTTCAGTATACTTTCCAATCGATACCCCAGATAATTTACATCACACCTCAAAATGCTATCATGATGCCTGAAACTATCAAAGATACTTTATTTGCAAGACTTATTGTTTACGAGAGTGGTCTTCAAAACTATAATCTGGTATACGATAACGGCTATGTAAAGATTTATAGAATATTAAGATAACAGCTGATACTATGCAAACTTACTTAACTTTTTTTATTTCTATAACTGTCAGTTTTTTAGTTACTTTTTTTCTTATACCTAAATTCATTCATAAATTTGCAGAAGAAGGCCACGTGGTAAAAGATTACTATAAAACTAAAAAAACTCTTGTTCCAACAATGGGAGGTCTTCCTATACTAATGGGGGTTCTATCCTCTTTGATTATAATCCAGCTTTTTTTCCCGCAGATTGAGGAACTTTTGATATTTTATTTTGTGATCTTTATTTATGCTATTTTTGGATTGGTGGATGACCTTGTGAATGTGGGGAGGAAAATAAAACTCATTGCCCCTTTCTTTTTAGCATTTCCGATAGCGCTCCTAAATCTTGATACAAATCTCTCACTTTTATTCATAGAGATAGAACTCGGGATATTATTCTCCTATATCATAGCCCCCCTTTACGTCATGGTTGTTTCAAACTTAGTAAATATGCATTCAGGATTCAACGGGATTTCAGGGGGCGTCACCACAATACTTTTGGCGTTCTCAGCCATAGCATCTTTTATAAAATATGATTACATTGGCCTTGTTTATATCGCACCGATACTAGGGGCAATGATAGCTTTCATGTACTTCAATAAATACCCTTCAAGGATATTCTTGGGAAATATCGGTACCCTTATGATAGGGGGGGCTCTTGGAGGATTTATTATATTCCAGAATATGGAGATATTTGGGGTAATAATACTAATACCCCATATAATCAACTTCCTAATGTTTGTCTACTGGAAAATACGCGGGTATCCCCATATTAAATTTGGAAAAGTAGATCAAAATGGAATACTTCACGTTCCGAATAATCTTACCGTGAAATGGTTTTTACCTTACTATTTTCCCATGACTGAAAAAAAAGCCATACTTCTATGTTACTTGTTTTCTGTCATGTCTGGTATAGCTGGGGTATTGTACGTTTTACCAAGATAACCATCAGATAATTTTAAATTCTTTTTATTATACTATTTTTCTATGGCAGATTACTTTATTCATGAAACTGCTGAAATTTCTAAAGGTGTTATAATTGGCAAAAATACCAAAGTTTGGCATCAATCACAGATTAGGGAAGGTGCAAAAGTAGGTGAGAACTGCATTATAAGCAAGTGTGTTTACATCGACTTTGATGTGAAGATTGGGAACAATGTTAAGATTCAGAATGGTGTTTCTGTCTACCATGGTGTTGAAGTTGAAGATGATGTTTTTTTGGGCCCCCATATGACATTTACAAACGATTTATACCCAAGAGCTTTCAACAGTAACTGGGAGCTTGTTACTACCCTCGTTAAGAAAGGGGCATCTATTGGAGCTAATGCCACTATAATATGTGGAACTATTATTGGAGAATATGCTATGGTGGGTTCAGGTGCAGTAGTTACAAAGAATGTTCCAGCATACGGACTTGTATTTGGAAATCCCGCAAAGCTTAAAGGTTTTGTCTGCAAATGTGGTAGAAAAGCAGTCAAAATTGGTGACGAGAAAGATAAAGTTTTAATGGAATGCACAGTATGCAAGACTACCTTTTATTTGAATAAAGAAGACTATGAAATTATAGAGGAATAAAAATGATACCAATTGCAAAACCATCTATAGATCAAGAGGAAATAGAAGCAGTCAAATCTGTATTAATGAGCGGAAATATCGCCCAATCAAAAAAAGTTGATGAATTTGAAAAACAATTTGCAGATTATATCGGAACAGAATATGCAATATCTACCTCTAACGGAACAACAGCTTTGCATGTTGCCCTTCTTTCAAACGGCATAGGGAAGGGAAATGAAGTTATAACTACCTCATTTACCTTTGTTGCAACAGCCAACTCTGTCCTTTTCACAGGTGCAAAACCAGTCTTTGTTGATATAGATCCAAATTCCTTTAATTTAGACGCTTCTTTGATAGAAGATAAAATTACTAAGAAGACTAGGGCAATAATGCCCGTTCACTTATACGGGCAAGCGGCAGATCTAAAGGCAATAAATGAATTATGTGAGGATCATAATCTAATCTTAATCGAAGACGCCGCCCAAGCGCACGGGGCAAAATTTGACGGAAAAAATGTGGGTTCATTTGGTACAGGATGCTTTTCATTCTATCCAACAAAAAATATGACAACTTCAGAAGGCGGAATGATCACAACTAACAACAAACTAGTATATGAAAAAGCAAGAAAGTTTAGAAACCATGGCCAGGAGAAAAGGTACTATTATGATGCACTGGGATTTAACTTTAGGATGACTGATATTTGTGCAGCTATCGGTATTTGTCAGCTGAACAAACTTGATAGATTTAATAAAACTAGACAAAAAAATGCAGAATATTATTCAAAAAAATTATCCAAACTAGATTACTTGCAATGTCCAAAAACTAATCCAAGTAATGAACATGTTTTTCACCAGTATACTTTGAGGATAAAAGATGGCAGAAGGGATGAAGTAATTAAAGGTCTTGAAAAAGCTGGCATAGGATATGGAATTTACTACCCAATGCCTCTACATAAGCAGCCTTTATATCTTGAACTTGGGTACAAGGATAAACTAAAAGAAACAGAAAAAGCTGCAGAGGAAGTTATATCATTTCCTGTTCACCCATTATTAAATAAAGAAGAAATTGAACATATTGTTTCGTTCTTTGAGGAATTCAAATGATTAAAATTGGAGTAATAGGCGCCGGAGTTATGGGGGGTCACCACATAAGAAACCTTGCGTCGATGGATGTTGAGCTAGTTGGCATATCAGACATTGACAAAAAAAGAGTTACTGAATTATCCGATACTTTTAACACAAAAGGGTTTTTAGATTACAAAGAGCTTGTAAAAGGGGGCATAGATGCTGCTGTCGTGGCCGTTCCAACAAAACTCCATAAGACCGTATGCGACTATCTTATCGAAAACGGCGTTGATATCTTAGTTGAAAAGCCAATTGCAGATACAGTTGAACATGGTAAGGAAATAATTGACAAGGCTAAGAAAGAAGATATAAAACTCTCAGTTGGCCACATCGAAAGGTTTAATCCGGCTATTCAAAAGCTAAAGGAATTAATAAAAAATGACACACTTGGAAAAGTTGTCACAATGTCTTCAAAGAGGGTCGGACCTTACAATCCAAGAATAAGGGATGTCGGGATTATTATTGATTTAGGCGTTCATGATATAGACATAATGTCTTTTTTATTGGAAGAAAAAGTAAAAACAGTATATGCAACAGGTGGCAAAAGAATACATCCTTTTGAAGACTTTGCGACAATTCTAATGACCTTTGGAAATACTTGCACAGGGTTAATTGATACCAACTGGCATACTCCTCATAAAGTTAGGAGTCTTACTGTTGTTGCAGATAAAGGCATAGCCGAAGTTGATTATATTGAGCAGAAGCTTGTTTTATTTGACAAAGAGTGGGAAAAGGATGCGAAGATTGAAAGAAAGGAGCCATTGGCAATAGAGCTTGATTGTTTTATCAATTATCTAAAAAAGAACACAGCACCTCCAGTTTCAGGTGAGGAAGGCCTTCATGCGCTTGAAGTTGCAATCTCGGCAATAGATTCTTATATGTCTAATAAAATAATAAAAATTTAATTTATCCTTTTCCAACACCTTTGTAAATGAATCCTTTTTTTATCATTTCTTCTTTATCAAAGATATTTCTTCCATCAATTATTATTGGGGTCTTCATCAATTCCTTGATTTTGTTTAGATCAAGATTTTTGTATTCAGAGTGTGCTGTGACAAATACTAGGGCATCTGAGTCTTTTACACAACTGTAAAACTCCTTTTTTATTTCAAGCCCTTCATAGCTCTTGACAAAGGGATCGTGAACCTCAACAATTGCACCCTTTTCCTTTAGTGCATTAATTACACCTAAGGAAGGGGTGTTTCTGGTATCATCAGAATTCTCTAGGTAGGCAAATCCGCATACTGTAATATTTTTGCCTTTGGCATCCATTCCTTTTTCTTTTAAGGCATCTGTCAAAAGCCCAGCAGTGTGGGAAGGCATCTTTTTATTTAGATTTCTTGCAAGTATCATAAGTTCAGGAGTTAGTATACCTTTTACGCCATAAGAAAGTAATAGTGAGTCTTTTGGGAGGCAGTGCCCACCAACACCTGCACCAGGTAAATGCATATTCCTGTAAGGTGCTTTGTTTACTAATTCCCTTACTTCGTAGACGTTAATTCCAAGTTTTTCACAGATCAATGCAACTTCATTAGCAAAAGCTATCTCAACATCTCTGTAGGCATTTTCCGTTGTTTTTACAACTTCAGCGGTAATGCAGTCTGTCGGATAAAGCTCTCCTTTGACAATATGGGAATAAAGTTGAAGCATTCTCTCTCTTGTTTCTTCGTTTATTCCACCACATACTCTGGACAGATTTTCAATGTTATAGAGAAGTTTTCCAGGCATTACTCTTTCGGGGCAGTTACCAAGTAAGAAATCCTTGCCTGCTTTCATTTTTGAAGTATTTTCTAGGATTGGTTTCACCAAAGTTTCCATAGTTGTGGGGGCTATAGTAGATTCTACAATGACCAATGAGTTTTTTGACATATTTTCAGCCACACTCTTTAGAGCAGATTTCAATGAATCATACTTTGGCTCCCATTTATCAGAATCAAAAGGAGTTTCGACACAGATTAATATCGCATCAGCAGTTTTACATGCAGAATAATCGGTAGTTGCGACAAGTTTTTTATTCTTCACAACTTTTTCTATAAGCTCTGGTAAATTTGGCTCATCCCCTTCTATGGGGCATAATCCCTTGTTTATAAGGTCCACTTTTTCCTTCGTTCTGTTTATCCCGACTACATTAAAGCCTTTATCAGCAAACATAGCGGCAACAGGGATTCCAACGTAACCTGTTCCTACAATGACAATATTTTTAAACATGTTATCCTCGAATGAACAGATATACAAACCCTAAATAAATCTTTTGGACATCCTATTTTATGATTGAATTCTTTGAAAAGAATGTTTTAAATTAGTTTTTGATTATTTCTATTGTTTATCGATAATATTGATATTTGATTTTTAATGTTATTCATTATAATTATTTTTTTTAACCAATAAAATACTATATTAAATCTCAATTATTAATTTTAATTACCGAAAACTTTATATAGTAAGAGTAACTAAATACTAATAACTAAAGATTAATCGTTCAATATGTGTAATCGATGGTGATAAATGTGGGTTGGAGAAAACAGTTTGAGTTGAGAAACGAGAGAATTGATTATATTAGAAATCTTCTTAAAGAAAGGACAAAATCAGGTAAAGATTACTTTATTCAAGAACTTGTAAATGAAACAAGAATTCCTAGAAGCACAGTAGAGAGATACCTTTACGAGTATCTTGAAAAAGAAATTGAGATTTACTACGAAGGTCCACTAAAAAAGATAAAATACGTTGGCAAGGAAAAGCAAACTTAAAGATTTTCTCTTCTTAGAAGTAATCCGTCTTCTCCGTTTTCATAGTAATGTTTTAATCTGTTAGTAATCTTAAATCCAAGATTTCTGTACATTGATAGTGCGGCAACATTGCTGGCCCTAACTTCAAGTTTTAATCGAGTTATACCTTTTTTCTTATAGACGTCGATCAATCTTTTCATAAGAAATGTTCCCACGCCTTTTTTTTTGTAATCATCTCTTATTGCAATTACTAGTATATGCCCTTCTCTTTTCTGCACTATACCTATTACAAATCCAATAACAACTTTGTCATTTTCTACAACAAGAAAAGTATCTCTGTGGAATTCATATAGAAAGTTTATTACCTCGGGTGGGTAAGGGTAATCAAAATTCTGGTATTCTAAATCTATAACTGTATATATGTCATCTGGCCCTACATTCCTAACGATCATTTTCGTCCCCTATGACCTTAGAGAATTCCTGGCCTTTTCCAAAAGAAGCCCTATATCCACTTGGTGTTTTTTCTAAATCTTTAACTTCAAAAAAACGCCATCTTCTGACAAATCTCACTGCAAAGTATGGCACAGCGCCAAATGTGTTGCAGAACTCCTTTAGCTTTTCAACATCTTCATCTTTGAAATAGCATCTCTCCTCTGCCCTTATCTTTACTTCTATTCCAAGGTATTTCTTACCATTACCTGCGATTATATCGGGATGAGGGTATAGCTGCCCCCTTCCAGAACCAGGCATCCTAAGGGCGGCATATCCGTTTTCCCATAATTTCTTTACCAATGATACTTCTGAGTTTCTCCCTCTGTTGTACATTAAGATCTCCTTATAATAGAGTCAATTTTAGCCTATCTGGCCTTGGCTCATATACGTCTCCCTTCTGCTTTAACTCATCAATTATCTTACGGGTAAATGAATCACTGATATTCTCTGCTCTTGCTTCTTCATAGACTTCGCTTGTAAGAGCACCTTCATTGTTGCTCTTCTTATCTAAATTAGAAATGATGTCCATTATCACAGTTATTTTGTCCCTCTGGGATTTTGGTCTGCCAGTCATAATCATGTCTATGTCTATCTCTCCAGTTTCTGGATCTTTGCCTATCTCTTCAATTGATTTCATGTATAACTGAATAATATCTTCAACATCTTCGACCATAACTTTATTCGATAATCTCATCCTAGCCCTTGCCTCTGATAATCTTATCAAAGATTCAAGCTGTCTTGCAGTGATGGGGATCGGGGTATTTTTCTCTTCGCCCTTTTTCCTTATACTGACATAAAACTCTAGAAGCCTATTTTTTGCTTCATCTGTTAAAGTAATCTCCTTGATGGTCTTTTTTGAATAAATGGCATATTTCCTTATATCCTCAGTTTCCAATACCGGCATTATTGAATCTATTTCATTTGAATGAAGTCTTAATATATGCTCTGCAATTTTTTTATCCTCACTTTCCTTTGGTTTATCTGTCAATATGAAAATCAAGTCGAACCTTGAAAGGAGGGTAGGCAAAAGGTCTATCTGCTCCCCAAGAGGTTTATAGCTATCGAATCTTCCTCTCTTTGGATTTGCAGCTGCAAGTATGGAAGCCCTAGCGTTTAAAGTTGCAATAATGCCTGCTTTAGCAATTGAGATAGTTTGCTGTTCCATAGCTTCGTGAATCGATGAACGGTCTTCATTAGACATTTTATCAATTTCATCGATACAGGCAATACCATTGTCTGCAATAACAAGGGCGCCAGCTTCAAGTGCAAAGCTACCTGAGCTTTCGTCCCTTATGACGGCGGCAGTAAGACCAGCGGCAGAAGTTCCTTTACCGCTTGTATAAATTGATCTTGGTGCAACAAGATTAATATATTTAAGAATCTGTGATTTGGCAACTCCAGGGTCACCAACGAGGAGTATATGTGAATCTCCTCTTATTCTTGTTTTGTCATGCAGGACCCTTGCCTCACTTGAGAACATTTGTAATGCAACAGCATACTTAACATGCTGATTTCCAAAAATTGAAGGGGCAATAGAATTTGTTATATTTTCGCAAATTTTAGGATCAGAGGCCAACTCCAATATCTTTTCTTCATCCTCCTCTGATAGTTCTAAATCTTGGATATCCTTCTCTTTTATCCCAATACTATTAACTTCTATGGATTTATTGAAGGTAGTTTTCTTGCCCCCGCTTTTGGGCCAATTTTCCTGAACTGTTTTTAGAATACCAACTATATTTACAACATTTCCGGCCTGAGCGGTATCAACTATATCGTCCTTGATTATACAATCCATAATCCAGGGAAGTCGACCTCCCTTTAATTTCTCAGGCTTCTCTTGAATCTTTATATTTTGCCAATCAACAAACTTTGAATAAGCCTTTACCAACTTGAAAGGACCGTTTCTCCCACAAGCCGGATTTGAACAAGTCACTGGAGTTTTGAAACTCGGTGAATCTTGCATAACAGTAAGATACTCCCCACACCTTTCACAACTAAACACAGCCTCGACTACTTCAGGTTTAACTTCTGTAGTCCTCCTTACAACACCTTCAATCTGGATAAATTTATTGATGTGTATAGCTCTGATATCTCTAATATCAATCTTCTCAGTTGGGGGCAAATCGACAAATCTGGCCGTGAGCCTTTTCTCAGTCTCAGCACCATAAACTTCCTTTAAAGCTACACTTGGACCTGTTAGAATTTGTTCAGGTTCCTTCAAAATTTGTTCTGAAAGGTCAAAGTCAAAATCAATAACATCATCAAAATCGATATAAAGGGAGCTTTTTCCTTCCATCTTCATTTTGTCTATAAGCTTTTTGTACTTAGGTTCACTCACATCAGGATAAGCTTCATAGAACTCCTTGAACCTATCAACAACTTCCTCGTAGCTATATTTCATATTTTTCTCCCTTTACGATACTCTCATTAAATTTTATCCACTTTGATATTTCTCCACCAATCAATGAACTGAAAATTAACTCCGATTCATGGACTTCAATTTTTTGATTTTCAATTAAGAGGGCTTTTAAAATTTTTTCGGCCCTAAACCTTAGGAAGTTTCTTAATGCGGTAGCACTGTCGCTATATGCCTTTTTATCAATTTGAGATAGATTTTCTTTACTTTTTAGGTATCGCTGGGATATCCTCGCAAAGGCATAAAATTTTTCTTCCAACTCTAGCATCTTTTCTGAGGATCCCTCTTCCTTTAACATTTTCCTGTAATCTACGGAGTTTAATGGTACTATATCTACCAATCCTTCATTTATTAAAACTTCAACTTCAAGAAAATGAAGGTCATAATCCCTCCCTTCTTCATATGTTTTATTATGAAGGCTAAAAGTCTTTTTTACTTTAAAAGGGATTAGATTTTGTTCTGACATATTCTCTTAAGTTCATGAGACTAAGGTTTTATAAAAGCTTTTATCTTATTCTAAAATAATCGATACGATAAAAATATATACTCAGATTAAGAGGTCGTGTTCAGTTATAATTTTCTTGGAGGGATTGATTGCAAAAAAAGATTGAGGAAATAAGAAAATCCCAAGGAAAACTCCTTGTTAAAAATGTCAAATATTCATGGGATAATCTCCCTTACTACAAACAAAAAATGAAAGAAGCAGGTGTAAAACCTGAAGATATCAAAGGATTGGATGATATATCTAAACTTCCTTTTCTATCTAAAGCAGACCTTAGGCATCACTACCCATATGGCTTGATAGCTACGCCCATTGATAATGTTGTAAGATTCCATTCCTCTTCAGGTACGACCGGTATTCCAACAGTTGTGCCATATACCAAGAGGGATATAGAATTATGGGCTGAGCTAAATAAGAGGTGCCTTGAAACAGTTGGTGCAACCCATAAAGATTTAGTTCAAGTTAGCTATGGATACGGATTATTCACAGGAGGCTTGGGTCTTCATTATGGCGCAGAGAGATTGGGAGCTGCAGTAATCCCTACAAGCAGTGGAAACACGATGAGGCAGATTAAGATACTAAAGGACATGAAAACAACTACACTTGCCTGCACGCCATCTTATGCATTGATGCTTTCAGAAGTTATCAAATCTACTGACCTAAAACTCGATGAACTATCTTTAAAGAGGGGGGTATTTGGCGCAGAGCCCTGGTCGGAAAATATGAGAAAGAGGATAGAAAAAGGCCTTGGCCTTGAAGCCTTTGATATATACGGGCTTACTGAGCTTTGCGGGCCTGGTGTCGGTATTGAGTGCTCTGAGCACAACGGGCTTCACACATGGTCTGACCACTTTATTGTCGAGACAATTGATAAAGATGGGAATAAGACAGATGTAGATGGTGAGGGAAAAGGTGAGCTAGTTTTCACAACGCTGCAGAGAGAGGCAATGCCAGTCATGAGGTATAGAACAAAAGATTTATCTTGGATAACATGGGAAGAATGTGCCTGTGGATTATTGCATCCTAGAATTGGGAGGATCACAGGAAGAAGCGATGATATGTTAATAGTCAGAGGAGTCAATGTTTTCCCAAGTCAGATAGAAGAGGTCCTAATGGCGTTAAAAGGCGTTGGTGACCATTACCAGATAATAGTCGATAGAGATATTTTAGACAGTCTGATGATAAAAGTTGAAGTTACAAATGAAATTTTCTCAGACAGTATATCAGAACTTATAACGCTTGAAAAAGAAATCAAGAAACGGCTCTTTGAAATGTTGAGCTTAAGTGTTGATGTTGAACTAGTCGAGCCAGGCCAGATACCAAGACCTGAGGGGAAAGCAAAAAGAGTAATTGATTTAAGAAAGGATATGTAGGTGTTGAAATGGTAGAGCAGATAAGTGTTTTTATTGACAATAGGCCTGGGAGGCTTGCAGAGCTCTGTAATATTATTGGGAAAAACGGCGTTGATATCAGGGCTTTACAGCTAGTTGAGGCTGGAGAATTTGGCCTTGTAAGAATGATAACAGACAATAACGAAAAAGCAACTAAACTCTTGAAAGATGCTGGAATGTCCTTTAGAAAGGGAGAAGTTCTAGGCGTCCTCATGGAAGACAAACCTGGGTCTATGGGGCTAATCGCCACTCTGTTAAGCGAGGCTTCAATTAATATCGAATACGCTTATGCATTTATAACTAAGATAGAGAAAAAGGCTATATTGATTCTAAAAGTAAGTGACCTAAAGAAGTCAATAGAAGTTTTGAAATCTAATGGTATAAATATACTCGAAAACATTTAAGGTGTGGATATGTCAGCAGAAATAAATGAAAGTATAAAGGCTGCCGCTGGCCTAATTGAAATAGCTGCAATAACTGCGCCCAAAGGCAAAGGAGTAGACGACATAGTAACAAAAACGATCTTCAAAGGTAGCAAGGACCACAGAGAGCTAGTTGAAAAAATGAAAGTATATGGGGATAAAAAAGGCCTAAAATTTTTTCAGAGAGATTCAAAGAATGTATTAGAATCGGATGCAATAGTTCTTATCGGTGCAATTGCAAAGCCGCCTCTTGGTCTAAATTGTGGGATGTGTGGGTATGATTGCAGCACAATACCAGAAAAGAAAAAAATAAATGATTATTTTGCACCTGTTTGTGCGTTTGCTCTGGTAGACCTTGGTATAGCACTAGGCAGTGCATCAAAGACTGCTCAGATATTAAATCTTGATAACAGGATAATGTATTCTATTGGTGCAACAGCAATGGAGATGCGACTCATTGAAGGCGATGTAGTCATGGGGATACCACTATCTGTTTCAAGCAAGAGCATTTATTTTGATAGGTAATCTATCTAATAAATTTTTTCATTATTAAAGGAAGTCCAACCTTCATAATTCCTTCAATAGCGGGACAACTTTTTCCCGTCTCCACCTTTTCAATCAGGAAATCGTCTATTTGAGATAGAATAACGCCTGTTCCAAAAGCAGCGAGAAGGACGGCTACTGGATGTTTTTCAATAATTCCTAAAAGATCATCTTCAGAACCCATCCTAATCTTTATTTCCTTTAATAATTTTTCAATGTCTTGCCTTTCTATCCTTTCTTCCATAAGTATACCCTCCGTATCCTAATATTGCCCCTACAATAACTAGTATTATCCCGACAATCAAAAAGGCCATCATATAGCTACCAAGAACATTTTTCAAGAAGAATACTAGCGAAATAAAAAGAGCCACCACACCTGAGAAAGCGAGTATCGCAGAACCAACTGCCAAGAAAAGAGTTTTCGTGAGTCTATTCATAGGCTCTTTTATTGCTTCCCCGATAGCATCAGAGGCGCCCTGCTTCACGTAGACCCCAATATACTTTATCAGTAATTCAATGAGCTTGTTTAGAGGCACTGTTTCTATCATTGTCCCACTTACTTTCTCATTAGTTTGCCTAGAAGGTATCCAAATCCTAAAGCTGCGAATACACTCATAACTGGGTATTTTCTGATAAATATTTCTGTTTCCTGGAGGGCCTTTTCAGATTCTTTCACTACGTGATCAATATCCTCGTGGTGTTTCTCTTCAAAATCTTTTAGTTTTATCCCTGCCTCGTCGCCCAACTCTCTGATCCTTGACTTACTTTCATTGAGCTTGTACTTACCTTCTTCTAAAAGTCTCTTTCCTTCATCTACCATCTTTTTTCCCATTTCAATATCTTTTTCTATTTCCTTCTGAATATCTTCAACTTTTACTTCTTTCAAATAATCACCAAATCTATAGTGCTTCTAATGTTTATAAAATTATTCTATATTTTTATTAGAATTAGTATAATTTGAAACTATTTTTTATAATCTTATATTTTCATCTTTAGCGATGCCCTTTAGGGCAATAAGCAGTGAAACTAATGAAAGCCAAGAATAAATAGCCATGTACTTTCCAATTTCCAATAAATCAACTGTGGGATTAGAAGCTATCTTGATTAGGGGGATTATTGGAGAGTAGCTCAGAATCTCTTTTAATATTGGATTTTCTAAGGGGATTGGCACGAACATAACGAGGGTCACAACCATCATGAAAAGGGTGAGAAAAAGATTTGACTCCGTAATATTTGAGGAAATATTTGAAAAGACTATGGAAATTGAAAATAAGAGCAGCATGATTATTGAAAGAAATACTAATAAGAGTGGTATATTAAAAATTGAGATTCCTCTGGCACTTAAAACTAGTACCCATATTATTATCTGAACTATTGAGATTGCAAAGGTTGGCAGTATCTTGCCGAGGATAATTTCTATTCTCTTTAATGGCGATGCAAGCAATATTTCAAAAGTCTTTCTTTCCTTTTCTCCAACTATCGAATCAGACAATATGTTCATAGAAAGAAATATCGGGAGAAGTAGTATAAGCGGTATTAATAGTGTTTGCATAATCTCAACAAAGAATAGATCGGCTAGATTATAGGTGTAGTTTTTAGGATCTATTTTAATTGAGAGGGGATTTAAGATTTCATCAGGGAGCTCACCTTTTAATTTTGCCTTTAGGTATGCTCTTTTAATTGGTTCTGACAAATCTTCAAAAGTTGCTGGATTTTTTAGTAGTACTTTGATAGAATCATTGTCTAGGGCCCAAATAACGCCATCGATATTTCTAGGAAGGGCCCCATTAAACTCTGGGTCTCTTAAAGCAACACTCTTAATTGATTCATCGTTTAAGTAAATGGGGAATCCTTCAACTTCAGAGTAAACTAAAAATGTACCCTGGCTGTCTGGATCGTCAACATAAGTCTGGATATAGGCGTAGGATGTTCCAATCAGGACTATCCCAATTACTATGAACAGCTGTAGTAAAAATGCAAGTATGTAGACCTTTTCCCTCAATATGTCCTTAAACTCCTTTCCTGCAAGATAAATCACTTCTTTTCTCATATTGCCCCCCGGAGTATGATAATATTATAGATAAAGTGAATCAGGATGCCTGCGAGAAATGCAGGCAGAAGGTACTTTCTCTCACTAATTCCTATCCCGATAACACCAGTCGAAACAATATGGATCCCACCTGAAAGAAAGGTTCTTGTAACTAACACCCTAAGCGCATAATCTGGAAATAGGTTTAGTGCAAAGACTGTGAAGATAATATTCTCAAGAACGGCAAATCCAAGGCCACTTGTCATGCCGGCTAGCATCCCCTCATGCCACTTCAAGGAAAAATATTTTTCAGCTGAAAAGATGCCTATGCTTTTTGACAACTCTTCTATAGTTGCCCATATGAAGAGTATGGCAAATATTGATTCAGTGAAATAGAGGGCGATAATCCCGAAGAATATTTCAAAGATTATCGATATAAAAATGGCAATAAATCCAAAAATAAGGGCTATTAAATAAGGGCTATATACAATGCCCTTTAATCTTAGTTTACCTGCAAATTCAAAGACAAGGTCTTGTATGCTGGGCCTCGGGCCAAAATAAAACTCATCTTTTTTGTAAAGAACGGTGGATAAATAAATTAGAATAATGGAAAAGCTAAGGGAAGGCAATATCGAAATGGCAGCTTCTTTCAACGAGTATGTGCCGTTTTCAATTGCTATAACAAGGGATAGTGGGGATATAGCAGCGGCATCCTTTAGGCCTGCAACATACAGTGTGGACGTACCAAACAGTAAGAAAAATAGGAGTATAAATGTCACAGTGACAATTAGGGCTGAATCCTTGTAGTTCTTTGAATAGACTCCAATTAGACCTGTTATGCTGAGAAGCAGTATCGCAGTTATTGTAAGTGGCAGGATAATTAGGGGGTTTGTCACCCTTCCAAAATAGTAAAGAGCTATAACCCAGAATAAGAGCTGGAATAATATTATTGCTAGGATAGAGATAAATTTTGAATAGAATATTTCTTCTCTTTTCATGGGGAGCGCCAAAAGCATTTCCCCAGTCCTCCTCTCTTTTTCTGATATTAGTAAGTCAATTAGCATCCCTCCGCTTAAGAAAAGAGGCAAAAGAAGAACTAGTAGAACTATGTAGCCCCCCTGCTCATCCTCAAAAGATTGTCTTGTCCTTTCTATCTGCTCCTGGAAATTAGCGGGCCTATCAGAAACATCTGTTACATTTTCTGAAGCCTGCTGTTGCGTTGTGTTTTGAGTAGTTTGACTTTGGGGTGATGTGTTGTTATTTGTGGGTGATTGGGAAACAAGTTCTATATTGGGCTCTGCAATTGATAAATCTCTGATTCTAGCCTCTATAGCCCCATCCCTAAAACCAAGCAGTATGGTGTTTAGCTCCGAATAGGCAGAAACACCCTTTGGATTCTGAGTATTTATATATAATTCAACTGTTGAAGAACTATAGCCCCTTATTTTATCTTCAAACTCCTTTTCTATAACTAAAAAGGCAGAAATCCTCCCGCTTCTTAATAATTCCGGTCCTTCTTTTTCTTCCACCCATACAATATCAAACCTTTTGTTTTCTGAGATAATATCCGTCAAGGAGTTTTTTTCAGAGGAGATTCCTATCGGGAGATAACCTTTACCACCTACTGAGAGATTGAAGAATCCCCCTTCTTCAAGGGCCTTTACATAGCTGCCAAAAAGAGGGATTATGAGAAGGATTACAAGAAGCTGCAAGGTAAAGGCTATTTTGAATTTTCTATTTTTGAATAGCCTTCTAAGCTCCCATTTTACCATCTGATTAATCATTTTTACTACCGACTAGCTCAATAAAGACCTCTTCTAGAGAGGGCGTTAAATCTTCAAAATAGATGACATCTTCCCTTAGGACATATTTTAGGTCTTCATAGTCCCGGGCTTTTATGACAAGATAATTCTCTCCCCTTTCCTCTACTTTAAGATTTTTATCGAGAGAGATCCTATCCAGAATTTCACTTTTCATATTTTTTAGGCCAATCTTAAAAGTTTTTTCCTTGATGTATATTTTTTTAAGATTTTCAATGGTGTCGTAGGCCTTTATTTTTCCCTTGTCAATGATTGCTATTTTATCGCACAGCTGTTCTGCTTCATACATATAATGGGTGCACAAAATAATTGTTTTGTCTTTCTTCAGTGTTTTTATAAAATCCCTGATTTTCCTGGAGGTGAGCGGATCTAATCCCATCGTAGGCTCATCAAAAACTATTATTTGGGGATCATGGATCAAGGCCCTTGAAATTGCAAGCCTCTGCCGCATACCTTTGGAAAAAGAGGATACCCTCCAATCCTTCCTATCGGATAGCCCGACTAGATTTAGTAGCTCATCAATTCTTTGATCAATTTTATCTTTAGGAACTCCGTATAATAGTCCAAAGTATTCCAAAAGTTCACCGGCCTTTGGTCTCTCATAAAGATTAGGCTCTTCAGGGAGGTAACCTATTCTTTTCTTAATTTCTGTCGGATGTTTTTGGAGATCTATCCCGTCAATTATTATCTGCCCCTTTGAAGGTTTTAAAATTCCACAAAGAAGCCTGATTAAAGTCGTCTTTCCGGCACCGTTTGGGCCAACTATGCCTATGGTCGTTCCATCCTCTATTCTAATAGTGGCACTGTCCAAAGCTTTGTGGCCACCAAAGAATTTGGAAACATCAAGAAACTCTATCATTAAGAAAGAATAGGGGACTTTTTATATTTAAACGTCTTTGCTTTTAATTAAGGAATTCTCAATAATTTTGATTATAGTTTATTTTTTAAATGATTAGGTGTAAAATATATAGAGTGTTATGAAGGGATTAATTGAAGTTTATACCGGCAGTGGAAAAGGAAAGAGCACCGCCGCATTTGGTCTCACTTTAAGAGCTTCTGGGCGTGGACTAAAATCCATAATAATACAGTTCATGAAGCAGGGAAATACCTATGGAGAGCATTTTGCCATAGAAAAAATAGATAACATTGAAATAGTATCTTTTGGGAAACCCAAATTTGTAAACTTCAAAAATCCAAGTAAAGAGGACATCGACCTTGTAAGTGAAGCGTTTGAGTTTTCTAAAAATGCTATCAATGGCGGAAAGTATGATATTGTAATCCTTGATGAAATAAACATCGCATTACACTTTAAATTATTGGATGTAGAAAAGGCAATTGATCTCTTAAAAAATAAACCTGAACATGTTGAGGTTGTACTCACGGGGAGATTAGCCCCAAAAGAGTTAATTGAGCTTGCTGATCTAGTCTCAGAGATAGTAGAGATAAAACATCCTTACCAGAAAGGTATTGGGGCAAGGGAAGGCATTGAGTATTAGATTTTATAGAGTAATAACTACTTCTTCCCTTTCGAGAAGAACTCAATAGCCTCTTCCAATTCTTTGTGGCTCTTGGCGTATTCTTTGATGTCAATCCCTTTTTGATATGCCTCGCATGCCTGGACCAATGCCTTTGCCCCGGCTGTTGTGCCTTTTGGATGTGCGTGGCAGCCTGCACCCATCGTTGTAATAAAGTCAATATTTCCCATTACATCAATAAAAGGCTTCAGTAAAGTTGGATTCAAACCACCTGAGATTATCGGGCAGCATTTTTTCATACCTCTCCAGCTATCATCTTCTAAAATAACGTGGCGTGCTGTATCTGCTTGAGCAAGAGCTATGGCATCCTTGTCGCCTTCAAAAATTTTTGACCATTCTTGTTCAAAGAAATGCCCCTTAGATTTAAAATGCAAAATGTTCTGTGCAGCAACTACATCTTCTTCTGGGCTACCTTGCATTTTTCCTACGCCGGCCGTGCCTGTGTGAATTCCAGATGCGCCGGCCAATCTTGCAAATTTAGATAAAACTAATACTGAAAAACCAAGCGGATTTTCTGTCCTAGTGTATGCACCGTGGGCCGCCCTGTGGAAATGTATGAAAACGTCAGGGTATTTCCTTCTTAAGGTTTGAACTGCCATCCACCCCGCTGTAATGCCGTCAATTAAGAATGCGTAACTTCCAGGCTCAAATCCAGCATTTCTTATAAGTTCGCACCTTTCAATCATCGTGTCAAAGTCCGCAGCAGAAACATTGAATGAATGGACTTTTTTATTTCCTGTTTCCTTGACTGCTTTATCCATCGCTGCTTTAACATTTATTACCATCTTTTCATATGGGGAGAAATCCTGATTTGCCTGTGGCTCGTCATTTTTAACAAAGTCTCCACCGCCGACCCAGAAATCATAAGCCGCTTCTGCATATTCTGCTGAAGTTAGTCCCATTTTTGGTTTAATTATAGTTCCAAGAATTGGCCTATCGTAGACGTTTAGATATTTCCTCATATCATCCAGTGTATAGCTTGGGCCATCATACTGCTCAAGCATTGCTGGAGGAAACCAGACATCCAGTAATTTTAATGCACTTACTTCCTTCATCCCGAGGACATTTCCAACAAGGTATGTCAATATATTCTGTACATTTCCTCCTCTATCAAATAGTCTCCAGGGATATGCAAGCCAGACAAGATTATTTTCCTGATCAATTTTATAAACTAGAGCGTTCATCTCTTTTGAGAAAGGTGTTTCTGTTTTTACATTAAAATTTGTACCTGTGGAAGACTCTGCGGCAACTTCTGCTGCAGCCTGCAGAATGTTTAACTTTCCTCCGGAGATTAAATGAAATACCGTAAGGAGGTACTCTCCATTTTTAGGATTAGGTATATCAAAATTAACATATCCCTTCTGGTGTATGTTAAGTGTCTTAATTAATTGTTCTTTATTTATTTTTTTCATAATAATCAACTGCTTTTAATTGTTTATAAAATTTCCCCATTTATAATAGAGATGCCATCAGAATGCAATTATATTATAATTTTATCATGTTCTAACAAAGTAGAATTATATATTCTTGAAAGTAGAGGGCAGGAATTTATTTCATATCGTACACTTTTTTCCTTAATCTAAAAGAACGAAGACGGACTATGTTATCGATTATCTCATAAGTAAGCCTATATTTGCCAACTCTAATACTCCATATCCCTTTAAGCTCATATCTAAGTGGTTTTCCATTATAAGGATCGTCCATAAGAAAAGTAATTACTCTCTTAAGCCTCTTTTTAGATTCAGTATCGGCATTTTTGATGTCCTTTTTACATGAAGAGGGTATATCAATCTGGTACATCTAATCATTCAAAGACTATCTATAAAATCTTCTATCTCTTTTTTGGTGCTAAATGATTCGAAGTTGCCTTTTTCAAAATCAGTCCCGCTATGTTTTATGGCGTTTAGAGTTTCTTCATCAGCAAAAACTTCAATAGTATCAAGTAACTCTTCAATGAGATCTTTTGTTTTAGATAAAAGTTCAATCTCTTCCTTTGATATTAAATGTTCCATTGATGAAGTTTCAGACATTCTTTCACCATTAGTAGTTATATTTTCATCTGTTAAAAGATTATTGGTCCCTCTAAATATTTAGCAGATAACACAAATAATAAGGTGTATGAATAAAATATAGGAGGTATACTAACTAAAACATGGTAAAAAATTATTATATTATCTCCCAGAAAGACCCGTGATAATCTCTTCTACGCTTATCCTTAACTGTTCTTTCATAGTTGCGTTCTGGTCAATCATATTCTGATTTATTGCTGTAACAGTTGGTGTTGATAATAGTAAAAATGATAGAAGTAGCACGGTAAGTCCAGCGTACATGAATACAACATTAACAGATTTGCCGATATAATTTTTTGTTAAGAAATATAGCCCTATTGTAGGTATCCCAAGCATAATTGCCGATAGACCTATTGCAGGAAAAGTGTATATGAAAAAGGATGTTAAGAGCATAATTATGCAGGTAAGTGACAATGGCAAGACCCGCTTCTTATCCTCTATAACTAATTTCTTTAGATTTTCAGTGTCGTTCTTATAGTAGATGAAGAGCAAAGTATAGCCTATTGCGAGTGCCATTACAAATAGTATTGGAAAGCCCTGGATTGTGTTTGTGAATAGAAACCAACCGCTAGAAAATTTCAATACCTGTAAAGATGCTATTGCCAATATAGATAATGTCTGACTGTTCTTCCACCTTATTGATGGATGAGAGTAACAGATGTTTAATGCAACAACTGATAGATATATTAAGAAGAAATTTAATCCCGATAGTAATGCTAGAACTGTTCCTGTTATACTAAATAATTTGATTAATGTTATGGATTCTTTCCTTGACATTGTGCCGTTTGCAACTGCTTTCCACCTGATCTTCATATCGTTTTGTTTGTCTTCCTTCAGATCTGTTAGGTCATTAAAGAGGTATATTGCACCTAGCCCAATACTAAGGCCAGAGGCTGCTATTATGCATGTTATTATATTGTAGTCTCCGCCTGCCATTGCAAACAGAATGACTCCAAATAGGAACTGCAAGGTGTTCTTAGGGAGGTTTAGCATTGCGGTGTTATAGATGAGTGCTTCTCGCTTCATGGTTTCTTCCGATAAATCATGTGTTTATAAAGGATTTGGTGGAATTTTGAGAAATATTCAATTTTTCCAAACCATAATAGTAATAAATGGATTTTTTTATTATAATCATAGATTTCATGGTTTTCAAGGCGTATGATATCAGGGGAAGATACCCAGAAGAGATTGATGAACAGTTTTCCTATAATCTTGGGAGGAGTTTAGGCGAAAAATACAAGAATATTCTATTTGGTATCGATTCCCGTATAGGATCAGATAAGATTAAGGATTATTTTGTTACTGGGGTCATAGATAGCAATGCCAAAATCGAATATGTTGGCATAATCTCTACGCCTATGCTTTACTATTTAACAAAAAATAAGTTTGATGTTGGAGTGATTGCGACAGCTTCACACAATCCAAAGGAGTTCACAGGGTTTAAGATATGTGGAAAAGATGGGATACCATTATCACCTGAAAAGGATATCAAGCCCGATTTTAAAGAATATGGAATGCCTGATAAAGTTTATGATTCTGAAAAGTTTAGAAAAGATTTTGGGAAAGATTATATCAATTATTATCTTGATAAATTTAAGGATTTGGATTATAAGGGCGAGATTGTAGTTGATTTTTCTAATGGTGCGACTGTATATGAGAAAAAGATTATTGAAAAAATATTCCCAACTGCTTATTTAATTGGGGATAAGCCTGACGGTAACTTTCCAAACCATGCGCCTGATACTATGAAGAAAGAGTGCCTTGAGATGCTGACTTACAAGGTTAAAGAAACAGGTGCTGGTATCGGGATTATATTCGATGGTGATGGGGACAGGATTGGGATAGTTGATGAAAAGGGCAGTGCTATTCGTGGAGACCTACTTTCTTGCATTATAATATCGGAGCTTTTGAAAGGTAAGGATAATCAAACAGTGATTTACGATTTAAGATGTAGCCGCATCGTCCCTGAAACTATTGTTTCTTTAGGCAGCAAACCGTTAAAGAGCAGAGTCGGTCACTATTTTATCAAAAAAACTATGAAAGAGAAAGATGCAGTGTTTGCTGGGGAGCTATCAAATCACTTCTATTTCAAAGAAGCTGGGGGATTTGAAGCGCCACTTTTGGCGCTTTACTATATTTTGAGAGTTATTGGTGACAAGAGGGTAAGTGATGTGGCTAAACTTTACATGAAATACGCCCATAGCGGGGAAATTAATTTTAAGGTGAAAGACCAGAAAACTACAATGGATAAACTGTTAAAAGAATATAGGAATGGGAAGATAGACTACACAGACGGGATAACAATTGAAGAAGAGAACTGGTGGGTAAACATAAGATCATCAAATACGGAGCCACTTTTGCGTGTGAATATTGAGGCACGAGATGAAAATACACTAGCTAAAAAGATTGATGAACTATCCTATTTTATAAAAGGTGAATAAATTGGAAGAGATAAAAACCATCATAATGGCAGGAGGTAGTGGTACAAGACTATGGCCGCTTTCTAGGACATACTACCCAAAGCAGTTCTTAAAATTTGAGGACAAATCCCTTTTCCAGATGGCATACCTTAGGGCTTTAAAATTATCAAAGCCTGAGGACATAGTAATAGTGACAAATAAGGATTATGAGTACCATGTCATTAATCAACTGGAAGAGCTAGAATGTCATAAAAATAACTCCATTATTTTGAAAGAGCCAGTTGGAAGAAACACCTTGCCGGCGATCACATGGGGTATGAAGGTTATTTCTGAAAGAGATGGTGATTCAATCTCTGCCATATTCTCTAGTGACCACGTGATGGATGAAAAAGCTTTGATAGATATCAAAAAATCGACAAAACTTGCCCATGAAAATTTAGTTACATTTGGAATTGTTCCAACTCACGCTCACACAGGTTACGGCTACATAAGCTGTGGTGAAAAATTGTTAAACGGCTATATAGTAAAAGAGTTTAAGGAAAAACCTGATACGAAAACAGCAGAGGAATATGTGAAAAAGGGATACCTGTGGAACTCGGGGATATTTCTTTTCTCATCAAAAGTTTTCTTTGAAGAGCTTAAAAAATACCACCCTGAAATTCCAAAAATATTTGGCAGAGAAAAGCTTGATTATAATTCACTAAACTCTATTTCTGTTGACTATGGATTGTTAGAGAAATCAAAGCGAATCGCAGTTGTCCCTCTTAACGTTAAATGGAGCGATCTTGGTAGCTTCAAAGCACTTTATGATTTTATGCCACACGATCTTTGTGGGAATTCTGGTGCAGCTGAATACATAGATTCATCTGACAATCTTGTTTACTCTGCTAGGAAATTTGTAGCATTATTGGATGTGAATAATCTTGCTATTGTTGATACACCTGATGCGCTTTTAGTATGCGATAAAAATAGAACTGAGCTAGTCGGAGAACTGACAAAAAGATTAAAAGAAAATAAAGCTCCAATTGCAGATTTCCATTTACAGGTTCACAGACCCTGGGGTTCATACACAGAGTTAGAGAGGAGTAATTCTTATAAAATTAAGAGGGTCACAGTAAACCCGGGAAAGAAACTTTCTCTCCAGTTGCATAATCAAAGAAGTGAGCATTGGGTAGTAGTGAGTGGCGTTGCAGATGTTACGCTTGGGGATAAATCGTTCCAGTTAAAAAGTGGGGAGAGTACATTCGTCCCACCTAAATCAAAACACAGGCTTGGTAACTCTCAAAAAGATATCCTTGAGATAATAGAAGTCCAGATTGGCGGATACCTAGAGGAAGACGATATTGAGAGATTTGATGATGATTTCAATAGGGTTTAATCTATTATTTTTCTACCCTATTAATATTCAATCGCCGTTCCACCACTTATCGAGAAATAGTTTTTGGAGTATTTTGTCGCCCTCTCCGATAGGCTCTAGCCCCGCTTTTCTCATGTCTGAATCTACCATTATCTTGGCCAATTCAGAGAACTTTACTTTAGGTTTCCATTTGAGTTTTTTATTAGCTTTTGATGCATCTGCAATTAGGACTTCTACTTCTGTAGGCCTATAATACCTCTGATCGATTTTAACATGTTTTTCTGGGTCAAGCCCTGCATATGAGAATACTTCATTAACAAATTCTCTAACTGAGTGTGTTTCTCCTGTCCCAATAACGAAATCTTCAGGCTCTTTTTGTTGTAGGATCGTCCACATTGCTTCAACATATTCTGGAGCGAATCCCCAATCCCTCTTTGCATCTAGATTACCAAGATAAAGATATTTGGCCGTCTTGGATAAGATCTGGGATAACCCTCTAGTAATTTTTCTAGTGACAAAGGTTTCGCCCCTTCTAGGGGATTCGTGATTGAATAAGATTCCATTAGAGATGTAAAGCGAATATCCCTCTCTATATATCTGGGTCATCCAGTAAGAATATAGTTTTGCGCATGCATATGGGCTTCTTGGATGGAACAAAGTTTTTTCATTTTGGGGTGGAGGGGAGCTACCAAACATCTCACTGCTTGAAGCTTGGTATATCTTCACATTAGGATTACTTCTCCTTGCAGATTCAAGTAATCTCGCCGTCCCTAAACCAGTTACATTTCCAGTATATTCTGGGGTATCAAAGCTTACTCTAACATGACTCTGTGCAGCAAGGTTATAGACCTCGTCAGGCTGTATCTTCTGCATTATATTTGAGATCTGTTCAGAGTCAGATATATCCCCAAAATGTAAAAACAATCTTGCAGAGGATTCATGTGGATCAACATAGATATGATCTATCCTAACAGTATTAAACGATGAGGATCTTCTTACGACACCGTGGACTTCATATCCTTTGTGTAACAATAATTCTGCCAGATAAGAGCCGTCTTGACCTGTAATACCTGTGATTAATGCTTTTTTCATATAAAAAATTAGTAATTAATCAATTATATTATTTTTGGTTTGTCTAAGAAAAAGGATAATTTTTTATATATTTCTCTCGATATTTTTTAAGAGGATACTAATGAATTATTTTTCAAATAAGAAAATCTTAGTTACTGGTGGGGCAGGATTTCTAGGTTCAAATGTAATAAGTCAATTAAAAAAGAAAGTAGCGGATCCTTCTCAGATAATAATACCAAGAAGTAAAGACTTGGATTTGAGAGATTGGGATAATTGTCAGAAAGTTTTAGATGATGTTGATATAGTAATCCACCTTGCTGCAAAAGTTGGGGGCATAGGGTATAACCAAGCTCATCCTGCAGAATTATTTTATGACAATGCTATAATGGGGATACAATTGCTGGAGGCTGGAAGAAGAAAAGATATCAAAAAATTTGTGATTGTTGGAACTGTTTGTGCTTATCCTAAGTTTACTCCTGTTCCTTTTAGAGAAGAAGACATATGGAATGGTTACCCAGAAGAAACAAATGCTCCATATGGCCTTGCAAAAAAGATGTTGTTAGTTCAGGCTCAGGCATATAGAGAACAGTATGGATTCAACTCGATTTATTTACTACCTGTAAATCTCTATGGGCCCGGAGATAATTTCAATCCAGAAAGCTCCCATGTAATTCCTGCACTGATTAAGAAGTTTGTAGATGCAAAAAACAAAGGTGAAAAAGAAGTTGAAATTTGGGGAACAGGAAACGCTTCCAGAGAATTTATTTACGTTGAGGATGCAGCAAGAGGAATTATATTGGCCACAGAGAAATACAATTCTAAAGATCCAGTCAATATAGGTTCTGGTAAAGAGATTACTATCAAAGAATTAGTTGAACTAATTAGAGATGAAGTTGGATACACTGGTCAAATAAAATGGAACTTGGAGAAACCTGACGGTCAGCCGAGAAGATGTCTTAATACGGATAAGGCAAAAACTGCCTTTGGATTTGAAGCAGAGATGTCAATTGAAGAAGGTATTAAAAAAACAGTTGAGTGGTACTATAAGAATTCAAATAGTGTATAATCCTATAAGTTCAACTAAACACAATTAATTTGTGAATAAAATGATAAAAAAAATTATTAAACATGCTAGAAAAGGCACTTTAGGGCAAACTTCAAAGAATTATATTTATAAAAAATTAAATAAAACTTTTATTTTATTTAAAAAATTATTATTAAAACTTAAAGGAAAGAAATATCCTTCTTATTACAAATTTATCCCAAATAAGTTAGTTGAACTAGATAATATCAAATTTTTGAAAGATATCTTTGAATGGAAAAATGCACCTATACTAGAGGATCATGAATATGGATCAAACTTAGATAATGATGCTCGTCGAATTATCGATGCACAAGTTCTTGGAACAATAATTTGCAATTTTAATCCTAAGAGAGTATTAGAAATTGGAACATATACTGGCCATGGAACTGCACTGATATCTAAAAATGCGCCTAAAAGCCATATTTTCACATTAAATATACTTCCTGAAGAAATAATATCTGGTCAAGGAGGATCCATAACAACTGAAGCAATTACCAAAGAAAGAATTGGTGAGTATTATAGAGAGCAGAAATTGAATAATATCACTCAAATTTATGCAAACACAGCTACCTGGGAGCCAGATATAGGAAATATAGATGTTGCTTTTATCGATGGATGCCATGACACAGAATTTGTATATAATGACACTATAAAAGTACTAAAGATTATGAAATCTGGATCCTTTATAATGTGGCACGATTTTAATATGGATCAGATTTTAGACTATGATCACATAAATTCAGTCTGTAAAGGAATTGAAAAATTATATGCAGAAGGATATCTTAAAGGACAATTGTTTCATGTTAAAGATTCTTGGATGGGGATCTATAGAGTGCCTTAAATTACTGAATAAAAATAATTTATTTGACGCCTTATGGTCTAAAATAATTTATTTGGAGAATTCAAATGCTAATAGTAAAAATAACAACATCCTACCCTGAAAATCCCGAATCGTTATTAAGACAAACTCCGGGCGAAAGTGGTGTTTGGAACAATATCCAGTTCTTCATTAATAATGATTCTATCAAGATATGTGATTATTGGATAGTCTATGAAGGCTTAACAAAAAGAGAAGAAGTTATTTGTCCTAAAGAAAATGTAGTTTTAATAACTGGAGAGCCCCCTTCAGTAAAGAAGTACAACAATCAATTGTAAAACAATTTAGTAAGGTTATTACTTGTCATCGTGACTTAGAGCATGAAAACAAAATTTATTGGCAACAAGCTCTTTCTTGGTTTATTGGAAAGACTATATTAAGCAACTATAATGAAGGGCATCGTATAACCTATGATTATTTTAAAAATAAAATAATAGACTCAAACGAAAAAAATAAGATATGTTCAGTCATTTCATCTAATTTAAAAATTAGTCAGGGGCATCTTGATAGACTTCAGTTCATAGATATATTGCTAAATCATTTTGGGGATAAAATTGATGTATTCGGCAGAGGATTTAACGATATTGTAGATAAATGGGATGCAATAGTACCTTATAAATACCACATAGTTATAGAAAATAGTTCTTTTGAAGATTATTGGACTGAAAAGTTAGCAGATGCATTTTTGGGAGAATCATATCCTATATATTACGGAGCCAAAAATATTAATTCTTATTTTGATAAGGAGTCTTTAGCAACTATAGATATTAATAAACCAGAAGAAGCAGTGAAAATAATTGAAGAAGCAATAAATGGAAATTACTATGAGAAATATAAAAATCAAATTATAAAAAGTAAAAACAAAGTGTTAGATGAATATAATTTATTCCCTACAATTATCTCTAAAGTAATTGATAAGAATACTAAAATATATGAAAAATCAAAAATAAATATTAAACCAGAAATCTATTTTCAAATAAATTTACTAAAAAAAATTAAATTAATATTGCGAAAAAAGAGAATAATTAATAGAATTTGGTCTAAATATCGTAAACTACGTCCAAAGAATATATGAATTATTTTTGTATATTTTCATATTTATTAATTTATAGGAAAATTCTGGGATTTTAGCTTAGAAGTTACGAATACCCTTTTATTATACGGCTAAAAATCATTTTATACTTGATTTATATAAGAATATTCCCATATCTGAATTAAAAATAATAATAAAAACTTAAAATGGTAAAATTACCTTTCGTTATAAATTTGACATATATTAGATATACCTTGACTTAGAGAAGTTTTTGGCTTCCAATATTTTGTAATAAACTTATTTGGTTCATATTTAATAGACTGGTGAGTTAAATCTTTATTAGCGCCAGGTATAATGGTAGTCCCGGGGTAATTTTTGGCTACTTCTTGTGCTACTTCAAGTATTTTATACCATTTAAATCCTGCAATATGTATTTCTTTATCTCTTGGTAAGCTATTATAATTATTGGCAATTATTTCAAGGCATTCGGCACAATCATCTGCAAATAAAAATTGTCTTTCCTCTTCTCCATTTGTCATCATTTTTATTTCGTGATTTTTTTTTGCCATCATAATGAAATCTGTTATAACATGAGATTTCTGTCCTTCTGGCTCTACGCCGTAAATGTTCCAAAATCTTACAATGGGACTATCTAAACTTTTTGAATAATACTCGCCTACTGCTTTAATGCACCCATATGCGGAATAGTTCATTGTGGCCATCTCACTTGAAGAAAAAATAAAAGGTTTCTTATATTTGTTAATAGTTTCAAAAGTTTCTTTTAGTATGGAAATATTATTATGTATAAAGTCAAAAGAATTTTGGTATGTACTTATATATTTTGCACCCCCTATGTCACACGCTAAAAAGAAAACAAAATCACATTTTTTCACGTATTTATCTAATAGTACATTATTATGAATTCTCAGATCTTGACTACTCGATATTTTTATATCAAAGGGTATGATTTCATGTTTATTTTGATGCAATTTATTTATCAGTGCCCCTCCCACTAATCCGCTAGATCCTAAAACTAAAAATTTCATTCCCTCTCACCTATTCTAATTGAATAAATATATTTAAATCATTATTTTAAATCTTACTTTGAAAACAAATGGCACTTTTAATGCTATTTTGTATAGTATTTTATTTTTAAAACTAATCATCTCTTTATATTCTTCAAAATATTTCTTTGCTTCAATTATGTTATTGTTTAGTATTAAATATCTAATTACAAATTTTAGATAATAATCTTTAGAATCAATATTTGGTATTTCTAATATCTCCTTTTCATCGAAAAGTTCATAATCATCTTTTCCAGTTTCTAATCGCTGATTATAAAATTCTAAAGCTTTTTGATCAAATACCTTAACTTTGTTTATATTACTGCGCATAGCCCCTGAACGTCGAAATCTATATTTCACTAAAATATCACTAATATTAATTAATTTTAATTTCATAGAAACTAATCTCAAACAAAAATCGTAATCATCTGAAAGAATAAATTTCTCTCGATACATAAATCCTTTATTTCTATACATTAAAGAGGAATGAACAAAAGAGAAATAATCTTTGATTAAACTAGCGGGATCTTTTTCACATTTAATTAATTGTAAGTAATTTCCTTTTTCATCCACCATTATCCCTTGGGATCCAACTAAGAAAAATTCAGGATTATTTTCTAAAAATAGATATTCTTTCTCTAATCTATTCGGGAGTGATATATCGTCGGAGTCCATTACAGCTATGTACTTTCCTCTAGCTATTTCTAAGCCCCTATTTCTTGCCGCAGCGATTCCTGATTTAATTTCATTTTCTATTAAAATAATCCTTTCATCAGATTGCATGTATCTCACTATTATTTCTTTGGAATTATCACTTGATTTATCGTATACAATAATCAATTCGAAATTATTAAAAGTTTGATTCAGAATAGATTCTATACTTTCTTCTAAGAATTGACCGGTATTATAAACGGGCATTATTACCGATATCTCTGGCGGATATTTATCGTGCATGAAAAATCAACTCATAATATTTTATAAATATATTTGAAGGGTCTAATGGTATATGTGATTACATACTAAATTTTCATTTATTAAGTAAGAATGTAAAAATATAAGTCCTAAATAAATTCAAGATGAAATTATTATTTAGATAGTAGTATTTTTAAAAAGGAGAAAATAGTTAACATTATACAGTAGAATCAAAATATCCGTTAAAATAGAATAATGTTAAACGGTCATTTGAATAGGGGATAAAAATTGATGATAATCAATGAACAATTAGTGAGAAAAATAAAAGAATCAGAAATATTCATAAGTATCAAACACGCTAAAAATTATTTCTCGGCTAACATTGCTACCAAAGCAATAGGGGTAATTTCTCTCCCAATATTCACCCGTCTTTTCACACAAGCGGAATACGGTATTTATTCAGTCTATTTGTCCTATCTTGAAATCTTTACAGTTATTTTGTCATTAAATTGCGTTGCTGCTGTGGGTAGATACTATTATGAAAAAACTGAAGATTTTAAAGAGTTTTTAGGGACTACTCTAACTCTTCTAATCGTAACTTATTGTATAACGGTCTCAATTGTATTAATTTTATACAGTCCGTTGGCTAATTTGATGGGCATTCCAAATAAACTATTATACTATATGATAGTTGGTTCTTTTTTTCTTTGTATATATAGCGTATACACACAAATTTTATCCGCTCAGAGAAAAAGTAAGGAATCTGCAAAAATATCTATTGTTTATGGATACAGCATATTTATCTTAGCCGTGATTATTACTTATAATTTGACAGATGAACGGTATTTAGGAAAGATTTGGGCATCTCTTATAATTGGAATTATTTCTAACTTATATTTCATTAACAAATTAAAAGAAGGAATAAAATTCTCATTAAATAAAAAACATATAATATACATACTAAACTATTCTATACCTTTAATTCCGTATTCATTGAGCAGCCTTATACTTTCACAATTTGATCGAATAATGATTAATAATATTATAAATTCTGCCTCTGCAGGATTATATGGAGTAGCATATACAGTGGGTTCACTAGTATTGACGGTACTTTGGGCTGTTATGGCGGCAATTTACCCAAAAATTATGGAGTTCTTTAATAAATCTGAATTTGAAAGAGCAGATGTTCTAGTTAAAAGAGTATTCTCTATATTTATGATGGCTGCTTTTGGAATCATTTTATTTGGGAGAGAGATAATATTGATTTTAGCCGATCCAAAGTTTCATATAGCAAGTGGGCTAGTCCCAATAATTGCACTTGGACATATTTTTTATGGAATGGCAATTATCTATAACTCCTATATAGATTATAAAAAAAAGATGATTTATCTTTCATTTTCTGTTCTTTCTGCAGGAGTAATAAACATAATATTAAATGCAATTTATATACCTCAATATGGTTATGTTGCGGCGGCTTATACTACTGTAATTTCATACTTTTTAATGTTTTTATTTAATTGGGTAATTTCAAAATATATACTAAAACAAAAAACAATACCATTATGGTTACTTTGGAAGCCTTTTATTTTATTGACATTGTTTATGATTATCATTTTTGGTATTAGTTATTTAGATCTTAGCTATTTCATCACCATTATTATAAAAGTAACATTTTTAATAATATATTCAGTTGCTTTAATTTATCCTGAAATTAAACATATATTGCCTAGTTTAATTAAGTAGTTGTATATCAAAAATATGTATACTAAAAAATAAATTCAATGGGATATATCGATATAATCTTAATTCTTCTCTTTTAATAAAGATTTGATTTTTAATCTAAGTGAATAGATAAATGGAAATGCGAATGCAATTTGGTATAGTAGTCTTCTTTTAGAACTAATTAATTCTTTATATTCTTGAAAATTTTCTTTTGCCGCATCTATTTCTGCATTTTTCAATGAAAGTCCAATAACTGATTTCAAGTATCTTCTTCTAGAATCGTCTAGAGGAATTGAAAATATTTCTTTTTCATCGAACTTTTCATAATCGTCTGTTCCAGTTTCTAAGCGTTGATTGTAGAATTTTACGGCTTTTTCGTGGAAAAAATCTCCTCTAGTTCTGGTGGTCATTGTAATACTTGAAGTTCTCATCCTTATTTTGATTAAAATGTCCTCAATATTCGTTAATTTATACCCTAAAGTTATTAATCTCAAATAGAAATCAAAATCTTCAGCATAATGAAACTTTTCTCTAAACATAATTCCTTGATTTCTAAACATTATGGACGAAGCTAAAATACAATATATCTTTCCCTTAATATTTAAATCTTCACAATAATTAATATTTTCTAACTTATTTCCTTTTTCATCTATCCTAATACCAGAAGATCCAACTAAGAGAAATTCAGGATTATTCTCTAGAAATAGATATTCTTTTTCTAACCTATTCGGAAATGATACATCATCGGAATCCATTAGTGCAATATATTTTCCTCTAGCTATTTCCAAGCCTCTATTTCTTGCCGCTGCAACTCCAAGATTATCCTCATTCTCAATAAGAATAATTCTATTATCCTTTATCATGTAATTCGAGATTATTTCTTTTGAGTTGTCATTAGATTTGTCATCTATTATAATAAATTCAAAATTAGTAAAAGTTTGATTAAGAATCGATTCTATGCTTTCTTCTAAAAAATGACCAGAGTTATAGACTGGCATTATTACAGATATCTCTGGAGCTAATTTTTTCATTATGAAAGATTTATCGCACAATTTAAATAATTAATTATACTTCAAAGATTATTATTGTTTTATTTCCTAATTATTTCCCTGATTTAATAATCTAAATTTTATAGTAGTTTATTCACTTTCAAGGATAAATAGAAATAAAAGGAATATAGAATATAATCATATAATGAAACTTGCAATAATATTGGGAACACGACCTGAGATAATAAAGTTATACTCAATTATTAAAGAGTGCCAAAAAAAAGATCTTGATTATTTCATTTTACACTCCGGTCAACACTACTCTTATGAATTAGATAAGATTTTCTTTGAAGAACTAAAATTAACTTTACCTAAATACAATATAAATGTTGGATCAGGTACACATGGAGCAGAAACTGGTAAAATGTTAATCGGTATTGAAGAAATTCTTCTGAAAGAAAAACCAAACGTTGTTTTAGTTCAAGGTGATACAAATACAGTATTGGCTGGGGGACTAGCGGCGTCAAAATTACACATTGATGTGGGACATGTTGAAGCAGGATTAAGAAGCTATGATTTAAAAATGCCTGAAGAGATTAATAGAATTTTGACTGATCATCTTTCGAATTATTTATTTGCGCCTACCCTTTCATCAAAAAATAATTTATTGAAAGAAGGTTTGAAGGGGAATAAAATTATTGTCACAGGCAATACAATTGCAGATGTTATCACAAAATACGTTAAAGTGGCAAATGAAAAAAGTAATATTCTAAAAAACTATGATTTAGAAACAAATCAGTATATACTTGCTACTTTTCACAGACAAGAAAATGTTGACAATGAGGAAAAATTAATGGGGATACTTGGGGGGCTTGAACTCCTATCAAACAAATTAAAATTGCCTATCGTGTTACCTATACACCCTAGAACAAAAAAGAGATTGCAAGAGTATAATCTATCTTTACCCAAGGGGATCCTTGCCGTAACACCTTTAGGATTTCTCGAATTTCTTCAGTTAGAATCAAACGCTTGTTTAGTCTTAACAGATTCTGGTGGAGTTCAAGAAGAAACTTGTATTTTAAAAGTTCCATGTGTAACTTTGAGAGATAACACAGAAAGACCCGAAACTTTAGAGGTAGGGTCAAATATTTTGGCTGGAACAACAAAAGATAGGATATTGGAATGCTCCTTAGAAATGATTAAGAAAAATAAGAATTGGGAAAGTCCATTTGGGAATGGTAAAGCGGGCAAGTCCATAATATCTTACCTTGTTTCAAAATATATCTAACTTAATGTATTTGACTATTTAGCAATTATTTTGATATTTTAATGCTATCATTTATTTTATCAAAAATCGATAAAAGTATAATTTCTTCATTTTCCCAACAGAGATTACTTCTGGCCATGATGCTATTTTTTTTAAATTTAAGTATGTCCTCTCTTTGAATTGTATTTATTGTATTTGCTATTTCTAGAGGCTCATAAGAATTAAATAAAATACCATTATGATATTTGGCAATTACCTCTTCTGGCTCTGGAAGATTTATTGAGATTATGCCTAATCCAGCTTGTATATACTCGTATAGCTTGTTGGGGGAACAATAATAATTGTTAAGATTTGTAGGTAGGTATGTGACTATACCTATGTCATATTTTGATATCTCATTTACTACTTGATTATATGGAACTGGGTCATGAAAAATTACTTTGTTTTCTATATTCTTTTCTTTTATTATTTCTAAGAGTCTAGTTTCAAGATTTCCATGCCCTAATAAATGCAGTTCAAAATTATCCGAAACATATTCCATCGATGCTACTATTTGTTCTAATCCCCTTAATTCAGTGTAAATACCACTATAGAGGAGTTTTATTGGATCAGAAATTCCATTCACATTTATTTTCTTTTTGTTCAACTTTGGAATGTTGTGGATTATATATGGCATTTCTAATAGATTATATCTTTCCTTTAGTATTTTTGCCCGCTGTATGTTAGTTGTGATAATTGCATCTACATTTTTAATATATATGTTTTCTTCAATTTTCCATATAATCTTTCCAATGAAGGAATTACTATACTGATCCACACTCAGTTCTTGTGCTTCGTATACAATTAATTTATTTTTTGATTTTGCAACTTTATAAACTGTAGAAAGAGTATTTAGATTTACTGCAACATAAATATCTGCATTTTCCTCTATTAATTTTGCTTCCAGTTCATAGGCAGATTTTTTTTCCAACAAATATATCGAAATATCTTTTGCAAATATGCTAAATTTACCCAGTTTGTTTTTCAATTTGCGCCGGATATCCTTTGTCTTTGTCTTTAATTTAGAATCTCTAATAAAAATTATTTTGTAGGGATATCCACTTGTATCAAAGTTACCTTTTTCATTGAGACATATTAGTACTACATCATGTTTCTTTGATAAACTCTCTGCAATTTTATTAATTCTTGAGTCATAAATTAAATCATTTGTCGTTGCTAGTACTATTTTCATCTTGTTCCTCTATACTATATTTATTCCATCTATCTTTGGTTAAAGAAATATTAATATATAAAAGATTATGTATTAATTTTAAATTTTGTTTTTAGTCACGATAATCTTAAAAGAATGATAGATGCCTTATAAATGATGAAAATAGCCCATCTCTCAATTAGACATCCTGCATCAGATAACAGGCTTTTTTACAAGCAAGCTGTAACTTTGCAAAAGGCAGGATATTCTGTAAATCTAGTAATCCCTCACCAAAGAGATGAAGTTATACAAGGGATAAATATTTTATCACTCCCAGAATACAGAAAAAGAAGAGATAAGATATTGAAAAATATCCCTAGGACACTGATAAAATCATTAAAATTAAATGCAAAGATATATCAAATCTATGATCCTGAACTAATACCCGTTGGTCTCGTTCTAAAACTTTTTAGGAAAAAAGTAATTTGTGATTTCAGCGAAGATTATTATTCTGATACCTTTGATAAAAAATGGCTTGGAATCCTAAAAAAAACGGCCGCAATCTATATCTCTACCTTACAAAAAATTGCATTAAAAACTTTTGATAATATTATAGCTGCAGAACCAGAAATCGAGTCTAAATTTAAGAGCGATAAAACAATACTGTTGAGAAATTTTCCAGTTCTTTCAATAAGGGATAATTTAGCAGATATTTCATATAAAAAAAATAAATTTACTTTGATCTATGCCGGATGGTTAACAAGAACGAGAGGGATTAAAGAAGTCATAGAATCCCTAGGATATGTAAATACAGATGTTGAGTTTTTATTAATGGGGAAGTGGGAAGAAGGCTACAGAGAAGAATGTGAAAAACTACCTGGATGGGCCAAAACAAATTATTTAGGCTACAAGCCTCTAGAAGAAGTTTTTTCTTATATAAATCAATCAGACATTGGGATTTGTGTTCTATACCCTATCCCTAATTATCTATTGGCCTTGCCCGTTAAAGTTTTCGAGTATATGGCGTTCTCAATTCCTACAGTGATGTCAGATTTTCCCTATTGGAAGGAAATGTACTCTGAATGTGCTTTATTTGTCGATCCACATAATCCAAAGGACATTGCAGAGAAAATTAATATCCTTATTAAAGATAAAAAACTTAGAGAAAAACTAGGCCAAAGAGGCGGAGAACTAATTGACTGCGAATATAACTGGGAAAAAGAGTCAGAAAAACTAATCCAGCTATACAAGAATTTATCTTAAAAAGAAACGGCATATTTATTAGTATAAGATTAGCCAAGTAGTAAAACGAGGAGAGGTAATATTGAGCAAGATTCTATTTGACATCGGTCACCCTGCAGACGTTCATTTTTTTAAAAATCTTATATGGGAACTGGAAAAGAAGGGCCATGAAACGCTGATTACAGCAAGAAGGAAAGAGAGTACTTTTCAACTTTTAGAATACTACAACTTTGATTATACCGATTTAGGTGTAAACAAAAAAGGTTTATTTAAAAAAGCAATAGGATTGGCGCAGACAGATTACAAGCTTCTGAATATCTCTAGAAAGTTTAAGCCGGACATCTTGACAGGATTTGCAAGCCCATATATAACGCATGTTGCAAAACTTATCAGGAAAAAATCAATCCTCTTCAATGACACAGAGCACGCAACATTGAATAACAGGCTCTCAATACCCTACTCCGATTACTTTGTCACCCCTTCATCATTTATGGGTGATTACGGCGAAAAACATTTGAGATTTGACGGTTACAAGGAGCTAGCATACCTGCACCCGAACTGGTATAAAGAAGAAAAAGATGTTCTAAAAGAGCTTGATATAAAAAAGAATGAAGAGTTTTTTATTGTTAGATTGGTCTCATGGCAGGCAAGCCATGATGTTGGGTATAAAGGCGCTTCCAAAGAAGATGCCCTAGAACTAATTAAAGCTTTAGAGAAAAGAGGTAGAGTTCTTTTAAGCTCAGAGTATTATGATAAAGAATTTGAAGATTATTATATCAAAGTACATCCCGCCAAAATCCACACTTTGATGAATCACTCTACAATGTATATTGGAGAAGGAGCAACGATGGCAACTGAGGCCGCAGTCCTAGGAAAACCGAGCCTCTTCATATCGCCATTAAGTGGGAAACTTGGTTATTTAGAAGAATTAGAAAAAAAATATGGATTGCTATTTTCTTTTTTAACGATAAATGATTCATTAAATACGATTAGAGAGGTACTAGATAGTAATTCTAAAAAAGAATGGGCTAAAAAGAAGAATAAAATGCTAGATGAAAAAACTGATGCCACATCGTTTATGATAAAACTATTTGAGGAAAAACTAATATAGATATAAAATAATTAGTTTTAAATATAATTAAAAAATTGTAATCAGTAGTTAAGAGGTGTATAAACTATGGAAAAGAAATTAATGATTATGAGTATTTTTGTTATACTTGGTATATTAGGAATAGCAGTATTTCAGACCAATATCTTATCAAACGGATTTCTAGCAGGGCTTGGGTATGTAATTGGAGTGATTAGTGTTATTATTGGGGTTGCTATAGGGATGATTTTAAAATAAAAGTGATTAAAGGCATCCTACGCCCTTGTATACAAATCCCTTCTTGACAAGTGCATCTTTACTGAAAATTCTTCTGCCGTCAATAACTAAAGGATTATTCATCAATTTTTTTGCTTTTTCTAAATCCATATCTTTGAATATGTTGTGTGAAGTCATTATAACAAAAGCGTCTGCCTCTTTTAACGAATCATATATGTCCTTAGAATAAGAAACGCCAAACGACTTGATATATTTCTCATCAACGTAAGGGTCAACTACCGTTACAATCGCCCCACGCTTAACAAGCTCTGTAACAAAATGCTCTACGGGAGTTTCTCTGACATCTCCTACATTCTCTTTGTATGAGAAACCTAAAACAGCTATTCTAGAGTTCTTAACAGACCTCTCCATATCATTCAATGCATCCCTCAAAAGCTCAAATATGTGCTCTGGCATGTAGTCATTAATCTCTCTGCCAGCAGTAATCACTTTTGAGTGGTATCCAAACTCCCTAGCTTTTGAAACTAGGTAATAGGGATCTACAGGCAAACAATGCCCACCAACTCCCGCACCAGGGTAATAAACATTGAAGTTCCACTTTGTGCTTGCTGCTTTAATTACTTCAATTACATCAATACCCATCCTCTCAAAAATCAAAGCAAGTTCATTCATTAATGCTATGTTCAAATCTCTCTGGATGTTTTCAATTACTTTAGCAGCCTCTGCAGTCTTAATGTCGCTCACTGTGTCTATCTCTGCTTTAATGACATATGAATAAACATCCTTTGTGACCTCGGCCCATTCCCTTGTTATACCGCCAACTACCCTGTTAACATTATCAATGGTGTGTTTAGTGTCTCCTGGATTATACCGCTCTGGACAATAAGCCAATCCAAAATCTACACCCGCCTTAAGGCCAGAAGATTCCAATATCGGTTTGACAATGTCATCTGTTACTCCGGGATAGACTGTAGACTCCAAAACAATTAATTGTCCTTTTTTAAGTGATTTTGAAATATCCTCTGCCGCTGAAACTACGTACGATAGATCGGGCTCTTTGTCCTTTGTTATTGGTGTTGGTACTATAATTAAGACAATATCACTATTGCTGACCGCCTCAATGGTATCGTTTGTGCAGTGAAATTTACTTTGGTCAACTACTTTTCTTATTCTTTCATCTAATCCTAACTCATTTAGATGAGAAACACCTTTGTTAAGGCCATTGACAATCCTTACAATTTTGTCCACACCATATACTTTGAATCCTTTTTCAGCAAAATAAACGGCTGTTGGAAGGCCAACATACCCCAATCCAATAATAGAAATGACTGCGGTCTTGTTTTTGATCTTCTGCTTCAGATTTTCCATAAAGTTCACTCAATCGATAGCATTTATATCAAGATTCATATAATTGTTACTTAAAAATTTAATCTATAATTCTATCCAATCCTTTAAAAATCTGGTATCCTGGGCATGTTTCTCTTATGCTCACTTTTCTTGATAAGCTCTTCAATCTTTGTTTTGGCATTTTCGCTCACTGTTTTCCCTTCAATAAAATTATCAATTTCCTGGTAAGTTATACCAAGCTCCCTTTCATCTGTCTGGCCTTTCCAGAGGCCCGCAGAAGGCGGCTTATTAATAATTTTCTCAGAAACTTTCAGTGATTTTGCAAGGGAATAGACATTCCTCTTTGTTAGATTTCCCAAAGGCAGTAGATCGCATCCCCCATCGCCGTATTTTGTAAAGTAGCCCACAGTAAGTTCGCTCTTATTCCCAGTACCTATGACAAAGTAGTTGAGTCTGTTAGCATAATAATATAGAACAGTCATTCTAAGCCTTGGCTTGATGTTAGCAAGGGGTAAATCTCGATCGTCCCTCATATCCCCAAACTCATCTAGAAGCGAGTTATATATAGAATCAATATTGATGGCCTCATATTTTAGGCCGATCTCCTTTGCAACTAACTTCGCATCGTCCATATCGGCTTTGTTACTATAGCAGGGAATTATAAGGCCAAGAGAGTTTTCAGGAAAAGCATTCTTACAGAGATAGGCTGTCACAGTCGAATCAATGCCACCACTTAACCCAAATACGACACCTTTTCCGCCACCTGAATTAACATTTTCTCGCAACCAATCTGAAAGTTTCTTAGAAAGCTCGCTAGTCAAACTTTACCTCCATGTCCTCCTTAATGATGTTTAAGACAATTGAAGTGGACACGCTTTCCACAAAATCAATTGATTGCATCCATCTCGTAAACTTTTCAAGATGGGAGCTATTCCTAAATCTCCCTATAATAATCGCATCATAGCCACCGGTCACATCATAAACAGCAACGACGTTATTCTCTGCTTTTATTATGTCTTCTACCTCTTTTAGCTTTCCCTTAGAAATGATGAGGTGTATAACAGCCGTAAAGTCATAGCCGCACTTTTCTGAGTCAAGCACAGGTATGTACTTTTTTATGATTCCAGCATCCTCCATAGACTTTACTCTCAAAGAGATGGTCGTTATGGAATGACCTAGCCTTCTCGCTATCTCTGAAAAACTTGTCCTAGCGTCCTGATTTAGAATCTTAAGGATATTTATATCAAGACTGTCCATACGTATTGGATAATCTTAAATTGTTAATAAATCTTTTGATTTTTATGAAGAAAATATTCATCTTAAAAGCATCCAAGGCCAAAACTTCAAAGGATTTCTCTCTAAACGACCTTCCAGGAGATGGTGGCAGAATGGATATTGTGGCCAGATGTGTTAACTCGGCATTTTTCCTATCGCATGATTTAAGAAGAGACACAGAGTTCATTGTAATTTTAGAGGGCGAACCAAATCCGCCAGTTACACTTAGATTTGTTGGAAATGATTTGAGATATCTAAGCCCTGATGAGCGCTGCACAGGGGGGCTGATAAAGAAAGCTCTAGAAAACGTGACAGAAAAAGAGACTGAGTCTACACCTGGGATATTCGTATCAAAGAAAAGCTTTTCTCAAGTCATAAATGAAATTGATTGTGAAATAATCTATCTTCACGAAGAAGGGGAAGATATCAAAAGCTTGAATATTGAATCAGACAAAATCTGTTTTGTCTTGGGGGATCACATGGGCCTTTCACAAGAAGATGAAGAATTATTAAAGAATGCAAAACGAGTTTCAATATCTCCTATGGTACTGCATGCCGACCACTGTATAATAATAGTACATAACGTTTTTGATAGAAAAACTTATAAATAAGAAAAATCAATTACCAATGATGTCAGACGATAACATAGAGAATATCCTCAAGTCATCGCTTTGGATGGTTCTACTGACAATTCTTATGATATGGGCGCCTGTGGTAGGCCCTATTGTAGCAGGCATTGTCGGCGGCAAGAGATCGAGGGGCGTCAAAAGTGCAATCGCTTCATTCTCTCTATGTGCATTGATTGTCTTTATCATATTTCTTGTGATATCCTTTATTGTGGGTGACTTCTTAGAGCCTGGCATTACCATGAGGATTCCATTTACAGTTCCATCAGGGACAAAATTATACATGCTTATTACTGCCGTACTCTATATCTACCCTATATTCATAGGTGCAATTGTTGGAAGCGCCCTTACCGAAGATGGCATCAAATTCCCTAAGTTTGAAAGGGAAAGAGCAAAGCCAAGAGAGCGCGAATACTATGAGAAGAGGTACTACCCTGAAGAAAGATACGTCCCAGAAAATTACCTTCCGATGGAGCGCTCTAGGGGCCAATATGATCCTTACTATGACAATTATCCTGTGGTGCCAGCCCCAAGACCTCAGATTCCATCACTTCGTGTAAGAAGGGAAGGCTACTCTTGTGAAAGGTGCGGGAGGCCATTAATTAGAACTGAAGTTTCTGACAAGGGGAAAAGGGAAACAGTCTATAAGTGCGACACATGCCAGATAATGTATGACCTTGTTTAGGTATAGCTTTTCTAATTTATCTTTGTTGGCTTCGTGTTTTTTATATTATATATACCGTACAATTTAAATATATAGTTAAACATTATAACATGGTGAGAAGATGGATAGGGAAAAACTTCTTCAAAGGATAATTATTAATCCAAAAGTCATGACAGGAAAGCCAATCATAAAAGGCACAAGATTATCCGTACAATACATATTAAATCTATTGGCTAATGGCTATACAGTTGATGAAATATTGAAGGAATATGAAGGGCTAACAAAAGACGATATTAATGCTTGTCTTGTATACGCATCCGAAACAATTGAGAATACTACCTATATGCCACTTGCAGAGGCAATTTAAAGATGAAATTTATAGTTGATGAGTGCACCGGCCCAAAAGTTGCAAGATGGCTAAGATCATTAAACCACGAAGTATTGTCAGTTCACGATGAGGCAAAAGGTGCCGATGATGAAACAATAATAGATAAGGCCAACAGAGAGAATTTTATTCTAATTACTAATGATAAAGATTTTGGGGAACTCATTTTTAAATTTAACAGAGAGCACAAAGGAGTAATATTATTAAGACTCAAAAATGAAAGACCAGAAAATAAAATTTATGTATTATCACAACTACTTGAATTTTATTCAGAAAAATTGGCAAACAATTTCATTGTTGTCACCGAGAAAAATGTCAAAATAATTGAAATTGAGAAGGAATAGTAGTTAGTATTTTTGTAAAATAATTATGCGCCCTTCTCCATTTTGCTACCTCAGCAATTCCATTCCCCCGATTTTTTTCTAAGTTCATCTTGAATCTTTATAGCTTTTTTAGTGTATGAGTTTTCTATTAGACCTTTTTCTTTCTCCATAAGGTTCAACAACTCTATGAATTCTCTTTTAGATCTAATCTTTCTTGTACATTGAATTGATAAATTTTGAGTGTTGTTTGCTCCACTCTTTATTTGGTGTTTTCTTTATCCATTCTGCATATAATCTTACAAACTCTATTTTCTGCTTGAAGTTTCTTTTCTTTTCTTCCTCAAGCTCCTTTAGAATTTGTTCTCTGTTCTCATCAAATTTTTTTCTTTCAGATTCCTTCATCAATTCACCAGAAATTATCCAACTTATTTTGAATCTTAAAATACTTGGCCCAGTATTCGATTTCATCTCTTTGGACATTATTCTGAAATAACTCATATAAATATACTGCGTCCATTATGTCCTTTTCGCTGCCTAAAAAAAGTTTGTATGCTAACTGGATTTCTATAGGGGATATATACAGTAGATTCTTATCCAATTCAACTTTCAATCTGTTATCCAATACATATTTCTCTACTCATTTTTTATAATTTTAAGTTCGATGTTAGGTATAATTTCATTCTTTTTAGATATTCTTATCCATAAATTTTCACTTAACATCTCATACAAACCTTCTCTATCTTCAGGATTAAGAAAGTCGTATCTATCTTCGATTTCACTGACAAAGTTGAAAAATTCAGATTTAGTTATTTTTTCAATTAATATATCAATATCTTCAGTACCTCTGGATCTGCCGAATAATATAGCAACGTAACCACTTACTATAACATACCTAAAATGATTTTTTAGTATGTCTAAAAACTCTAGTACAAACCTATCAACGTTAGATAAGGACTTATTTTCCAATATTATCGAATCCTTTGAATACTCAATTTCCATTAATACTTAATTGAGACATCTAATATTTAATTTTATGGTTTGAACAAAAGTGACTCATATAATTAGAGAATTAAAAATAAAAGAAATATAAAAAATAATTATTTCTTCTTAATCTTCTTCGTGTAAATCAAAGCTCCTGATGCTAAAATTATCAATAGAGGAATTGCAATATATGTAGGATTAAACTTTGAGCTCTTCTCAGGTGTTGGCATTGATTCTACATCTAGGAAATAAACATAGGTATCAGTTGAGCCTGCCACAACATTTTTCCCGTCAGGCGTTATTGAAACTGACCAGACGTTTCCTTCGGTCTTGAATTCTCTTAAATGTTCTCCAGTCTTTGAGAATACATGCACCTTTTTATCCCAGGCACCTACAGCAATATAAGATCCGTCGGGCGTCATTGAAACAGAAGTAACGGTGTAACCTATTTTTTGATCCCATAATAATTTTCCATTGCCATCAAACAAATAGATTCTATAGTCCTTTGGAGCATCTCCCTCTTTTGACTCAAGACTTCCTGTTCCACATACTAGATATGAAGAATTGGGCGTTACTGCAACAGAAATTACGGGCATTTTTGTATCATATTTCCATAAGAGCAAACCTGACCTGATAAGATACACATTATTGTCTGATGAAGCTATAGCTAATGTTTGGCCATCTGGAGTTATAGAAACATAATTTACTTTATCTTCCGTCTTATAGTCCCACAAAGGCTTTCCATCTTTATAGACCATGGCATAACTATTTGATGAACTCCCTCCAATGTAGGCGCCGTCAGGAGTTATAGTCATGAATCCTCCCTTTACGGATTTATACTCATTCAATTGTGTTCCCGAACTATTAAATATGTATATTTTTTCTCCTGTGACTGCAGTAACTTTTGAATAATCTTCTAAAATTGAAAGAGATACCACTCTGTGACCAACATTAGAATTCCACAAAAGATTGCCTGATTTATCAAAATAATAAAATGACCCATCAAGAGAGCTTGCGGCTGTATATGCGCCGTCATTTGTTGCAGTAACAAATGGAACCCAACTATTAATCTTAGATTTCCATATTACTGGGTCAGTGTTTTCTTCCGCAACTACAAGCCCGAAAGAGGATATTATGCAAAATATTAGCAATATAACAATTAATTTCTTCATAGAAGAAGAGAAAAAAATAGATATTTAAGTTTTTCTTTAGCGCTCAAGTTTTCCTGAGATAAAGTCTTCGACTTTAATCTTAGCTTCAGAGTCTGAGTACTGAATTAACGGATGCTTCATTGTGTAGCTTGAAATTGATGTCAGTGGTCCGCCTATCTTCCTATCAAGACCTAGTTTTGCACATCTTATTGCATCTATTGCAACGCCTGCTGAGTTTGGTGAGTCTTCTACTGAAAGTCTTAGCTCCAAGTTCAAAGGTATATCTCCAAATCCTCTTCCTTCTAACCTCAAAAAGCAGAGCTTGTTGTCATTTAGCCATGGAACATAGTCAGATGGACCAATGTGAATATTGTCTGGGTTTAATGGAACGTCAAGCTGCGACTGGACCGCTTCAGTCTTGGAAATCTTCTTGGATTTTAATCTATCCTTTTCAAGCATGTTAAGAAAGTCTGTGTTTCCTCCAGTATTCAATTGATAAGTTCTATCAACGATAACACCTCTATCCTGAAATAGTTTTGTAAGAACCCTGTGTACAATTGTTGCGCCAAGCTGAGACTTAATATCATCCCCAACTATTGGTATACCCTTGTCTTCGAATCTTTTTGCCCACTCTTCATTCGAAGCTATGAAAACTGGCATGCAGTTTACAAATGCTACTCCTGCCTCAAGTGCAGCTTCAGCATAAAACTTTGTTGCTTTTTCTGAACCAACTGGCATATAGTTTATCAGGACATCGACCTTATGCTTTTTAAGCTCAGATACGACATCACAAGGTTTCTCATCAGAAACTACAAATCTCCTGTCTTCTGAGTAATCGCCCATATGAGATGCAAAACCATCTAGAACAGGCCCCATCATTACCTTTGCCCCAAACTTTGGAACATTTTTGTAAATAGTTTTCGTGCAATTTGGGCTTTGAAATATTGCTTCACTTATATCTTTTCCAACCTTTCTTTTATCAATATCAAATGCAACGACGAACTTAAGATCTTGAGGTCTGTAACCCCCTAAATTCTCGTTCATCAAACCAATTATTTGTTTTGTGCCATTATTTCTATAATATTCAATTCCTTGAACAAGTGATGAAGCACAATTGCCAACTCCAGCAATTGCAACCCTAATTTCTCCCATATAGGTACCTCCTAAAAGATGACATGATATTTTTAGAGTATTATAAAGATTTAAATAGTTTATGGTGATAAAATATTAAAGGTGCGTAAATGCCTCTCGATAGACTCAAAAAAAAGCTTACAACAGAAGTTCTGTGGATATATATTCTAAGCCTCTTATCTAATAAATCAATGTATGCATATGAAGTTAAGGCAGAAATAGAAAAAAACTTTTCATTTGCTCCGGCTAGGATAACTAGCTATATAGTTTTATACAATCTTGAAAAGGGAGGCTATGTTACTTCAGAATGGGAAGATTCAGAACATGGTAGACCAAACAGGAAATACTACATTATAACTGATTCTGGAAAAGAGCTCTTAAAGGAAGGAAAAAGTTTCATCAACTTAGTTATCTCAAAGATTGGATAGCGTAAAGGTTTTATTTAACCGCAGTTATTCTTTTCTATGAAGGATAAAAGGGCACATACAGGGGAGCATATATTTTTTCGATCACTTTCAAAAGTAATCCCAGAAGTATCTTTGGATAAGATTTCTATAAAGGAAGAAAAGAATGCGCTTTATATAAAATATTCTGGTGAGCTCAGCTGGGATAAACTTCTTGAAGCTGAAAAGCTTACAAACAATATTATTTTTGAAAACAGGAAAGTAATTGTCCACAATTCCAAGAAAGAAGAAGTCGTTACAAAATTCCCCGATATTAGGATAAAGCTTGATAGGATACAGACTGAAGAAGTCAGGATAGTTGAAGTAGAAAATTATGATTTTGCCGCCTGCTCTGGAGACCACGTAGACTCCACCAAAGAAATTGATTTTTTTATTTTAACTAAAGTCAATAAGACTGGAGAATTTTCTTACAGATTAGAATTCGAGGTGGCCGAGAAAGCAAAAGACGAAGCATTGAATCTATCAAAGATTTCTTTGGCATCAATGGAGATACTTCAATCTGCACCTGAAAATGTCGAAAGGACTATTTCTAACCTATTAAAAGACAATGATAAATATAGACAAAATCTAGCCGAAATTTCTCAAAAGAGTTTTGAATCAATTTGCCCTAAAGATATATGCGGAACAAAACTATACCTTGAAACCTTTAAAGGCCTTGATAGAAAATTAGTTATTAAAAAAGCAGGCGAGTTAATAGAACAATCAAAGACATTTTTAGTTCTCTTTTTAATTGACGATGGTATATTTGTCGTATGTGGCAGATCAAAAGATATAAATTATGACATGCGGACCCTTCTAGATTCAATTTTGGCAAGATTTGGTGGGAGAGGCGGAGGAAGAGAAAACTTTTCCCAAGGTGGAGGCTCTTTGACTGATAACTACGAAAGCATAATAAAAGAGATTGAGAAGGAAGTTGAAAAGATTGTCAGTTCTCTAGCCTAAGGTATGCCACCATGTTAGATATCAAAGCCCATGTATAGACAATGCCCCGTATAAGGATAAAAAATAGATCAAGCAATATTCCCCTCTCTCCGAGCACCCCAAGGTCATTTAAATGAAGCAGGATATAATTTAATGAAAAAATTGTAGCAGTTATTACGGCAAGAAGGCCCAAAGTGTAATCTGGATTTTTAAAGACAAGTGAAATCCCCCTCTTCATATCGGTAAATAATGAATTGTTGCTTGAAGTTGACTCAGGGACAACATAGAAAAAAAGATAGACTAAGAATACCCCAGGTAATACATAGGCTACGATACCGATTACTATCAATATTACTGTCAATATGCTTGAAATGACTATTTTTGGAAAAGATTTAAAGAAATTACTATAATTGATTTTTTTACCCCGATACATAGATTCAACTAAAAAGAATAAAATCGCTACTCCGACAACATAAATCATGCCCATTAAAAATGATGTGAATGGCGTCAATAGATCTCCTTTGAAAAGAAAAAGGAAAACTTCAGAAAATTGTGGTGGTAAAAATGAAGGTATATCTGAGAAAAAAGTCGATTTTTCTCCGAGCGTGAGATATTGAGTATTTAGCATTTTATCAATATCATGATAAAAATAATTGTTCAAAAATACTGAAAGAAAGTAAACTATATACATTGATAAAATGGTAGGAACAAACAGTTTCTTATTCTCGTTACAGAAACCAAAGGATATGGCAAGAGTTTGCCCCACGCCAGTTTTCATCTATTGCAACACCTTACTTTGACTAGGTATCTTTCTGTTCCTGACCTAATATTTGCACTGAAACTGAATGGATACTTTTCACCATAGCTGAGTTCACCGACATTCACATAGTAAGACTCTTCTCCTATAACATTTCCATTAATATTATAGAAGAAAATATACAGTTTTACACAGTTTATTGGTGGATTTTTATAGCTTGAATCCCCATAATTGAATACATTGCCTTCAATGTAGACTCTGTTTCCTTCAAATCTTTGTTTGTAGTCTGTTATATACATTGGGCAAGCAATAGAGCCTGAAGGTGTTTCGCCCTTGAGGGGATTGGGGATTGTAGACGTTCTTCCATCTGAACTAGTTTCCTCTATCGGATTAAAGTTCTGATTTCTCCAATCCTCTAACACATTTTTTGCTGTTTGGTCACTATCTTTAGAGCTGCATCCTGATGCAATAGGTATCAAAATGACAACAATAAATAAGGCAAATAATTTCTTAGACATTTTATCTTATTATTTAAGACAGTTATATTATATAAATATATTGAGGAAGAATATGGTAGCCGGGAACGGATTCGAACCGCTGTCGCGGGGACCAAAACCCCGCAGGATTGACCACTACCCTACCCGGCTGGTAATAATAGAAAATCTGATTTCCGATTTAAAACTTTCGGTAACTTTATAAATCACAAAATTCACTTGGCCAATATGGGAGATGAAAAGATAGACTACGAATCCCTTCTAAAACGGGCAGAAGAGTTATTGCCTATTAACGTCTCTGAAACAAACAGGTTTGAAATTCCCAGGGCAGACTCATTTATTATGGGTAACAGAACAATAGTCAAGAATTTCAGGGAAATTGCCCAAGTTCTAAACAGGGATGTTGAGCCATTCTTAAAATATATTCTAAGGGAACTTGCCACAGCAGGAAATATGAGCGGTCAGGAAGCTATATTCCAGGGAAAATTTTCATCTTCAGTTATTAGTGACAAGATTGAGAAATATGCCAAAGAGTCAGTAATATGCACTGAATGCAACAGGCCTGATACTAGAATTATTAGAGAAGATAGGATTACTTTTCTGCAGTGTGAAGCTTGTGGTGCACGTTATCCTATAAAACATGCCTAATAGCTTTATTTTCTTCAATATTTAGTGGAATTTTTAATTGTTTCCGATAAACATAAATAGGTATTATATATAATATATAATAATTTCAATGGTGATAACTATGGCAGGAAGAAATGATTTTATTGTTTTGGGCCTTATTCTTCTAATTGTTGCTGGAGGATTATTTTATTACACAACCATTCCCCTCCAGAGAACAGTTACAACACAAGAATATGTAACATTGGAGAGAGTAGAGATTAGGGAAAGAACAGTCCCAAAGGAAACACTTGTTAAAAGGAGTAGAGAGGTAATAGCATATACAAATTCAACGATAATTGATTCTGTAAAAGATTTTCAGCCAAATGATTATATATTACTGGGCGAGCCTTTAATGAAGCCAAATGACCGCATCAAATACATTATAACTACCGATCCTACTAAGAGGGATATTGAACGTTGGTTTGAGTTTAAAATTATAGATAGCCAAAATTATGAGCTTTGGTTGAACCAACAATCCTATAACGCATTTTATGACGCCCCCATCGGAACGATTGAATTAAATGGCATCTGGACCGTTCCAGCCAATACTGGCATCCAGCAGTATAGGATAATTCTTTCAAACAGACTTTTTGCGTATGCAAAAACAATAACATATACACTAATAAAACAGGAATCCTTTGTCACTAGGCAAGAATATCTCGAAACAGTTATTGAAAACGTAACTGAAACATATGAAGAGAGGATTCCGTACCAAGAACTTCAAACTGTAACAAAACGAGAAACATTCTGGCATGACGAGTATAGGCCTGTTGCATATATCTTGGGAGCTTTTGGAATTATAGGTATAATCGTTGGGCTTTTAACTCATGCACAAAGAGAAAAAATCAAGAGAATTCCTGGAGTTAAACATATAATGAGAACAAACGTGGAGCCACAGAACCTCCCTAAATGCCCGCTTTGCGGATCAAAAGTCGTTCCAACACATATAATGGAGAATCGAAAAAAGATTTACAAGTGCACATATTGCAATCATCTTTTGGAACTAGAATAAATAATTTTTATTTTTCTTTAAATTGTAACTCCAGGATCAATTTTTTGGCCTGGCTTTATTAGTTTATTGTCACTGATTCTTACATTTTTTCCTACTATTGCTCCAAGTTTAGTTCTGTTTGAATCGACAAGTTCTCCTTTGATTTCAATTTTTATGTTCTCTTTTGATTCACTTTCAAAAGTTACATTGAAGCCGATGTCTGAATTATCTCCTATTATAGAAAACGAGACAACAGAGTTATCTCCAATTTTCACTCCTTCCATTACCACAGAATTTTCAACAGTGCAATTTTTGCCAACCTTCACGTTTTTCCTTAAGACGGACGATTTTATTTTAGAATTATTTCCAATATTTACATTGTTTGATATGAGGCATGGTGAAATAATCTCGGAAGAATTAATAATTGAGTCAAAGTCGATATGGGCGGGGTATCCTATTTTTGAACTGGCTGAAATTTTTGAATCATTTGATATATAATGTTTCAAGCTTTCTAAAAAGAACATATTTGCATCTATTAGGTCCCAAGGCCTCCCAATGTCCAGCCATTTTCCTCCCAATGGAATCCATCTGACTTCATTACCATCCTCAATCATCATCTTTAAAGAATCTGTGAGTTCATATTCCCCTCTTGGCGAGAGTTTAGTTTTGTTTATATATGAAAAGGCTTCTTTTCTGAAACAATATATGCCTGTGTTGATTAAATTAGAAGGCGGATTATCCGACTTCTCATAAATGCCCACCACTTCATCTTCGTCTACGAGCACACTTCCAAAAAATTCCGGTGTTTCACTCTTTGTTAGTGCCATAGTGGCAATCGAATCAGAAGATCTAAACTTTGATAGAAGAGAAACGATAAAATCCTCTTTGAATAGAAGATCGCCATAGACGCATATGAAATCAGAATTTACATATTGTGACGCTATCATAAGTGCATGCCCAGTTCCAAGACGTTCTTTTTGCTCGATAAAATTAATGTCAAGGTTATAATTGCTATTTTTGATATACTCTTCAATAATTTCAGATTTGTGCCCAACTATTATTGAGACTTTCTTTATTCCTGACGATTTGAATATTCTAAGTATATTACCAAGTATTGTAGTATCGCCTAAAGGCAGCATCGGTTTTGGTATTTCATCTGTGAGCGGAGAAAGTCTCACCCCTTTGCCTGCGGCAAGTATTACAGCTTCGATATAATCACCATATACAAAAACTATTTATATTGACTTAAATAATTATCTTTAATGTATAATTTAGAGGAAGGGAAAAAACTTGTATTATTCGCAAGGAAGAATATTGAATCCTACATCAACACAAGAAAAAATATAGAAATACAAGATATCCCAGAATCCTTTAAAGTAAATTGCGGTGTCTTTGTGACACTTCATACTTATCCTAAATATAGTCTGAGGGGATGTATAGGCTATCCAGAACCTGTACTCCCTTTGATAGACGCGGTCCTTGACGCTTCAGTATCTTCAGCTACTAGGGATCCCAGATTTCAAAAGGTTAGACCTGATGAAATTAAGAACTTGGTAGTTGAGGTTACAGTTCTAACGCCCCCTGAGCTAATCAGTGTGGCCAATACAAATCAATATCCCTCAAAAATTGAAGTTGGCAGGGATGGGCTTATCGTTGAATTAGGATTTAGAAAAGGTTTACTTCTCCCACAGGTACCAGTTGAAGAAAAGTGGAATAGCGAAGATTTTCTATGCAACACTTGCCAAAAAGCCGGACTCCCATTAGATTGCTGGATGGACAAGCGCACAAAGATTTACAAATTTCAGGGCCAGATATTCTCTGAAATAAAACCAGAAGGAGAAGTAATAGAAAAAAACTTCATGGGGTAAAAATATGGAAATCGATCCATTTATACGAGCAGGAACAACACTCTTCGAGGAAATAGGTGCAGATGCTGTTCTAGTTGAAGTTGACTCAATAAAAGATATGGAGAGGCTTCAGGGATTTATTTCTTCTAGAGAGACAAATCTCTTTGGGGTATCTTCAAATGAGAAAATAAAGAAAAAATTTGACAACATTATCTTTGTACCCGGTATATTGAAAAAGATCACGACAAGACTCGAATTTGCTATTTCTGCCGCCCTCATGCAGGATTTACTAAAAAACGAGGATAAGATTGTCTATATCGGGAAGCTTGACAGCGAGTATTATAATTTCATTATAACACGAAAAACAAATCAGATAAATGCCAAAGGTATTTATGAACTGTTTTTCTCTCTGAAAAATGTTAAAACAGAAGTTATTTATTCTGTTCTTTCCATAGCCGTTCAATTGGGTAGAAAAGGGAAGGAAGGTAAGCCAATAGGAACTTCCTTTATTATTGGCGACTGTGGAAATGTCATGCAGAAATCTTCTCAGATAACTTACAATCCATTTGAAAGAAGTTATGTCACCATTAACGATGCAGGCGTCCAGAATATGATAAAGGAATTTTCTAGGCTTGATGGGGCATTTATTATTTCTGGCGATGGAAAACTGCTCGCAGCTTCAAGGTATCTAGAGGCTGGAAAGGATGGGATCTCTTTACCAAAGGGCCTTGGAGCAAGACATCTATCTGCCGCATGGATGACAAAAGTTACAGATGCTGTTGCGATAGTTCTTGCGGAGTCTGACAATATGATCCGTATCTTCAAAAATGGAGAGCTTGTTTGGGAAGTTGACCCTGATGAGGTTAAGGTAGATTAAAATGGATCTGGATATAATATTCCTTGAAATTAGATTATTTTTTGATTCATTAATCTCTGCTTTTTCACAAATCTTGCCCAGGATATTCTTTGCAATGGTAATTCTTGTTGCAGGATTTTTTATTGGCAAAGGTCTTGGCAGAGTGACCCAGACACTAATGAAAAAAATAGGAATTGAGAACGCCCTTAAAAAAACAGAAGCTGAAAAGATCACTGGCCGAATAGGATTTAAAATTTTAAAAAGTATCGAAGTTTTTATTAGCTGGATTGTATACATAATCTCAATATTCTTAGCTTTTGAAGTACTAAATCTACCAGGTTTAAGCAACTCAGTGGGGTTATTCATTACTTACGTTCCTAATATCCTGATAGCTTTTTTTGTAGTTATAATTGGGCTTGTAGTAGCAGACAAGATTGCCATATTTGTAGAAAAGGTATTCGAAGACACAAACATCCCGAAATACTGGTTTTTTGGGAAAGGCATAAGGTATTTTATCTATATATTAGTAGGCACAATGGCTTTGACACAACTTAAAGTAAGTACGGAAATACTGGTAATAACAATTACAATAATAATGGTTTTGTGGTCTATAATAACTATAATTGGATTAAAGAATATCGTTCCAAACTTTTTTTCAGGAGTTTTCATAGTTTTTTACAGGCAGATAAATGTAGGAGATAAGATAAAAATTGATGGCCTGGAAGGAACTGTAGAAGAAGTTTCTTTGATATACACAAAAATAAAGAGGGACGATGGAAAGTACCTATTGATACCTAATTCAAAAGTTCTTGACAATGTTATCACAAAAGATTAAGTGGTCCAGAACATAGTCTATAATATTTTTTTAAAGCGCCGAGGTAGGGATTTGAACCCTAGATCTCACAGGGAGAACGGGATTAGCAATCCCGCGCCGTACCAAGCTGGGCCACCTCGGCTTAAAAATATTCATTTAAGTTTGTTTTTAAATATATGGATAGTGACTCGCCTGGAAATGAGCAGAATAGACTACAAGGGAGGGATTCCCCCGTACTCGACCCTGCTACCCTACAAGCATTAAACGTCCTCCCTACCGTTGCTCCCTTCCGGGCCTGGCGGGATTCGAAAGGTGAAGGGTTTGTCCATTTCTTCCAAAAGGGACTACTCCGCCGCCAATCCTGTAGGACATGGCTTCAACATCGTAGGGACTCCACCATGTAGATATCCAACTGCTTTCCAGGCTTCGGCCCCTCTTAAGACGGCTTGGGGTAACAGGAGACGCCTAACCTCCCGGCCTAGTCTAATTCACATTAAATCAATTATATAAAAAGCTTACTAAAAAACAAAGAATATATAAAATAATTAACTAAGATACCTTATTACGGGCTGTTTAAATGAAAACTGAAGGTATTGTTGTTTTATCTACTTCTTCTGCATTGTATGGATTTTCTATAATTCTTGTTAAAATGGCCCTAAATCAAGGATATTCTTCGTATAGTTTGATGTCGTCTAGGTCGCTTCTCTCTATCCCATTTATGATTCTTGCTATGCTATTCTTAAAGGAAAGAGTAGAATACACAAAACCTTTGCCATTAAAGGACCTTTCAATTATTGGAATAATCGGAAGCGGTACGGCTATGATGACATTATACATAGGCCAAGCATATACCTTAGCAATCAATGCTGGATTTGTATTCAGATTTGTCTTTATATTCACAGCTCTATTCTCGCATTTCTTGCTTAAAGATAAGATTCAAAAAAGCCAATATGTATCAATGGGGATAATGTTTATCGGCATGTATCTTATATCTACAGACGGGAAGGCATTGAACCCTCATTGGGGTGACATATTGGTGTTATTGGCGTCAATGCAGGTAGGATTAACAAATGTTTTAGCAAAGATCACTATGAAAAAAGTAAACTCCTATATGATTTCTGCAATAAGAATTTTCATTGGATCACTTTTCATTGTTATAATTGTTTCTATTCTGTTTGGTCTGGATACATTAGAACCCTTGTATTCAATCCCTTACACAATACTTGCACTGGCTCTACTAGAAATTATATTCATTTTTTTATACTATAGAGGAATAGAAATTGAAGGTCCGTTGACAGCAACATTATTCTTTTTAATGGGGGCGCTTGTATCGGCCGTCCTTTCATATGTGATATTAGGTGAAAAACTTTCGGGCATAGGTTGGGTCGGGGGTTTGCTAATAATGGTGGGGGCTTATATATTAATAAAAAAATCAAAATGATTTTAGTGCCTTTTCCATTCTAAGTAAGGCTTCTTCAATCTTTTTGTAATCAGTTGCAAATGAGCATCTGACAAAACCTTCTCCTCTGTCTCCGAACGCATCGCCTGGAACAACTACAACTTTTGCATTGTCAAGCATGAAATCAGAAAACTCTCTTGAAGTCATACCCGTCTCAGTTATGTTAGCAAAACAATAGAATGTTCCTTTTGGATTTATACATGAAACTCCTGGAAGTTTGTTCAGTCCATTTACAATGAGATTTCTTCTTCGCTCATACTCTTTAACCATGTCGGCTACACACTCTTGTGACGATGTCAGGGCAGTGTATGTTCCTTCGAGAGCAGGTGTGTTCAAACATGAAACTGCATACTGGTGTACTCTTAGCATTGGAGTGAGCATCTCTTTTTCGGCCACTACAAATCCAACTCTCCACCCAGTCATCGCATAGTTCTTTGAAAACGAGTTTGTGATTATTGTTTTATCATAGTAGTTTAAAAAGCAGTCTGGCTTGTATCCATCAAAAACAATCTCTTCATAGGTATCATCAGATAATAAGTAAAGAGTATTATCTTCGCAAATATCTGCTATCATCTTATAATCGCTCTTTTCAAGAACGCCACCAGTTGGATTTGATGGGTAATTCAATACAAGCATCTTTGTCTTTTGATTTACCCTTTCAAGGATATCATCTTGGGAAGGTCTAAAGCTATTCTCTTCATATAAGGGAACTCTGACCGGTATGGATTCTGACATATAAGCATCATTCTCATAGCAAAGGAATGTTGGATCAGGTATCAAAACTTCGTCCCCCTTATTAAGAAGTGCCACAAAAGCAAGATAAACCGCTTCATATGCCCCTGCAGTCAATAGAATATTTTGAGGAAGTGCTTCAGCAGAAAATAATCGCATGTACCTATCAGAAATTGCTTTTCTGACCTTAAACAATCCCTGATTTTCTGTATAGTGGGTAAATCCTTGATCTAGGGCCTTCTTTGCGGCTTCCTTTATATGGACAGGGGTATCAAAATCAGGCTCGCCTATGCCAAGACTTATAACATTTTCAATTTTTTTAGCCCTTTCCGAGAGCTCTCTAATTTTTGAGGGGATAACAAGTTTTACTCTTTCTGCAACCATTATAACCACTATCTTAAAAGACTTTAATTAATTTTAAAGATTTCTGTTATGCATTTCTGATCAAGGGCAATACTTAAATAAAATCCTAATAAATTAAGATCATGGAAGATGTGGTAGAAAAAACTTTTGACATGGCATTTCTAATAGAAGATTTGAGAGAAATCTGGAGAAAAACAGCTCCTTTTCACAAATTGAACGAAGAAGAAAAAAAACAGGTTTTGACTATTATAGAGGGTATTCGAAAAAACTGTGATTTGATTTCGGATAAGGTGTCCAAATGAACATTGGAAAGCTTGAATTGAGAGATAGGGAAGAATCTTTTATTAATTTAAATCCTTTGCAGACTGGCGGTAAGACCACTCCTGATGCTAGGAAGGCAATCATATCATATATTGATGGCTACTCCGTCTGTGACTGGTGCAAAGGAGCACTCCAAATTACTACTGAGCCCGATATAGCCGGATTTTTAGGCGAAGTTTCAGATTTTTTAGGAATGGATTATGCCCTGCCAACTAATGGTTGCAGGGAAGCAAAATATGGTGTGATGCATGCGATTTCAACAGGAGGTAGCATTCTCTGCGATGGAAACATGCACTATAGCTCCGAAGTTGCTGCAGAGAGGGCTGGATTAAAAATATATAAAGTTCCTAACAGAGGAGAGCCAGAATACAAGATCAGTCCTTCAAGCTACGCAGAAGGATTTGAATCAATCAAACAAGAAACAGGAAAATATCCAGAGCTCGCTTTATTGACTCACGTCGATGGGGAATATGGTAATCTCGTTGATGCAAAGGAAGTTGGAAAAATATGTAATGATTACTCTGTTCCTTTTTTACTTAATACTGCATACTCTTCAGGCAGGATGGAAATAGATGGAAAGAAGATAGGGGCCGACTTTATTGCATGTTCCGGCCACAAGTCCTGGGCGGCCGGCGGGGGAAATATTGGTATACTCGCCATAAAAGAAGGATGGCAAGATAAGGTATTCAAACCTGGAACAAACTGGAAGTCAAAACCTTTGGAAATACTTGGATGCTCTTCTAGAGGGGCATCGCTTATGGCACTTATGGCATCTTTTCCATATGTCAAGGAGAGGGTTAAAAATTGGGACGAAGAAGTCAAAAAGGCAAGATATCTTGTAAACGAGCTAGAAAAAATTGATATAAAACAGCTTGGAGAAAAACCTAAAAATCACGATTTAATAAAACTTGACACGCCCGTTTATGACAACATTGCGAAAACGCATAAGAAAAAAGGTTACTTTCTTTATTACGAATTAAAGGACAGAGGCATCATAGGGATGAAACCTGGCAGGACAAGAAAGTTTAAGATATCCACATACGGCCTTTCTTGGGAACAGATTAGCTATGTTGCAGAGAGCTTCCTTAAAATAGGAGGGGGCTAATTGGAAGGTTGCGTCCTTGTTAGATATGGAGAAATAGCCTTAAAGTCAGATCAAACAAGAAAATGGTGGAACAAGACTCTATTGGAAAATATGGAGGATTGCCTAAATAAAAATGATATATCTTACTCTTCAATTAGTGTTGTCTTGGGCAGGTTAATTGTTTATACAGAAGAAACAAGGAAAGCTTCAATTGCTTTAAAGAATGTTTTTGGTATTAAATCACTTTCACCAGCTATAAAAATAGAATCAGATTTTGAAAATATTAAAGAGATGTCTTTGGAGTTATCAAAAGATAAAGGCAAGAAGTTTAGGGTTAGTGCTAGAAGAATCACTAAAGAATTCTCTATGAATTCAAATGAAGTAAACGAAGTTCTAGGGGCATATCTAAAGGAAAAGCTTAATCTTGAAGTAAGTCTTTTGAATTATGACTTTGAGATGGGGATAGAATTTCTTGAAGGCTATGCATATCTTTTCACTGAAAGAGTTGAAGCATACGGAGGGCTACCGCTTGGTGTGCAGGGCGATGCATTATGTCTTGTATCAAGTGGAATTGACTCTCCAGTTGCAGCATGGTTACTGATGAAAAGAGGGTGCAGGGTAGATCTTATGCATTTTAAGATTACCGAAGAAGGGTACCAAAAATATTTAAGAATAAAGGAAAATCTTCAGAAGTTTTCATATGGCCATGAAATTAAAGATTACATTATTGATGGTGTGCCATACCTTTCAAATACAAAGCAAAAATTATGTGAGAATGGAAAAGAAAAGTGGTTATGCATTTTTTGCAAGAGAAGATTCCTTAAGGAAGCTGAGCGGGTATGTAATGAAAAAGGGTATCTTGCAATTATTACTGGTGAAAATCTTGGCCAAGTCGCCTCCCAAACTTTAAAAAATCTTACTCTTCTTGATTCAACAGTTAAAACACCTGTACTGAGGCCAGTTTTGACTTATGATAAAAACGAGATAGTCGAGATGGCAAGAACAATAAATACCTATCAGATTTCAAAAGAAAAGGAACCTAAATGTCCATTCACGCCAAATTATCCGATGACTGCGGGCAGTATAGAAGAGCTTGAAAGTATTGAGAGGATACTATGGGAGTAAAAGAATTCATTGAAATAACAAGACCGTCAAACGCACTTTTTTCTGGCGTTGCAGTCCTAATAGGTGCACTTGTGGCAGGAGGCGGATTTACAGATATTTTCAAGATTGTTTCAGTATTCTTCGTTGCAATATTTGCCTGTGCCGGCGGAAATACAATAAATGATTACTTTGACTACGAGATAGACAAGATAAATGCGCCAAAAAGAGTCCTGCCAAGAGGCGCGATGAATTTAATGACTGCTTATAGATTCTCAATTATGTTGTTTATTATTTCATGCATATTTGCATTTATGGTTAATATTTTAGCATTTTCAATATGTGTTGCAGCTTGCATTTTGATGTATATATACGCAATGATTCTAAAAAGAAAACCATTCTCGGGGAACATCCTTGTGTCTTTTCTAACATCCATAACTTTTATCTATGGTGGCACGGCAGTTGGAAGTTATAAAGGCGTATTAATTCTCGCCTTGATTTCATTTTTTGCTATGGTCTCAAGGGAACTTGTAAAAGATATAGAAGATTTAGAGGGTGACATAAAAAAGGGCGCGAAAACCCTCCCCGCTATAATAGGCGAGTCAAAAACATTTAGCTTGGCCTTTGTTTCTCTTCTGATAGCGGCTTTTCTCTTATATGTCCCCTTTGTTATCGGGCTTTACGGCTATATTTATCTTGGAATTGTAACGCCTATTGTAATTTTTGTCTTTTACATACTTTATAAAATTCTAAAGCATAATGAGAATTCAGGGGCGATACAGAAAAACATAAAGAAGGCAATGTATCTTGTCTTATTGATATTCCTTCTAAGTGCGCTTATTTATAGAATTACTTAAACGAGGCCAAAGATATGATTTATGTTACAGACCTGACTGAATACCTATTCTGTCCGTATAAACTATACCTCAAAAAAATTAAAGGCCTCCCGCTTCCACAAACACCTGAGATGCTAACCGGAACGATAATACACAAGATATACGAAGAAGTGATGTTGAGAGAAAAGATAATAATTGATCAACGAATAGATGAAAAAATGGGAATCGATGAAATCTTTAAGATTCTCTATGCAGATTCCAAAAGAGTCATTAAGAATATAATGATAAAAAACAAGGAAAAATTAAAAGATGCCGGCGTAGACTACCTAGAACTCATTAAAGAGCTCCAGGAAGAATTAAAGGAAGATGAGCTCTTGAAATCAATCCGGATCAAAAAATACATAGGTCTTTATGGCAAGGACCAAAATCTTTACAAAAATCTTTTCATGATGAAGGATATGGAGTATTCGATATTCTCAAATGAGTTGGGTTTAAGTGGAAAAATTGATAAGCTTGAAGAAGATTCAGAAGGAAACTTATTTCCTGTAGAACTTAAAACTGGGCTATTTTCAAACGGTATAAGAAAACATGAAAAACTACAAGTTTCAGCATATGCCCTGCTTTTAGAAAAAGAAAGAGGAATAAAAATACCTTTGGGATTTTTAGAATATTACCAGGTCAAACAGAGGATCCCTTTTCTGATTAAAGACGAAGACAAGAAGGAAGTACTGGATATACTATCAAAAGTAAAAGAACTTCTTGAAGGAGAAAAGGAGCCTAGAAAGGATAGGAAGAACTTCTGTAAGCGATGCGGATACAATGAATTCTGCTGGGGGAGCTAGCTGTAAGTTTTCTTTATGTTTGAGAACTCTTCATCATTGAAGCTATTGATTATTGTAACTCTTTCTGCTTTTATTGCTTTGATATATTTCATGAAAAGGTCATCTTGACTATTTCCTTCTATGTAAAGTTTTGAAGGTATATCTACAAGAAGTCTGTTGTTTACTGTAGATATGGCATGAAGTATCTGTATCCCATCTTTATCTATATCTACAATATAAACATATGAAGAGTAACCTTTAGTAATTGCCATTGAAGTGTAAAGAATAGCAAAATCTTCGCAATCCCCTCCTCCAAAATCTATAGTTTCGTCAGGGTAGAAAATTATGTCAGGGAAGTTCTGTGTCGTTACAGAGTCTCTGAGTTTGACTTCAAGCCACTTATCATTTTTTAAATCATATGCCTTGATGTTTGTCCATTCCTGAGTGCCTTCTGAAGTCCGGGTAAATGGGTCATAATAGTAGTAAAAATTGTCTACGATGTACTCGTATGAATTTAAGAGATAGTTCCCAGAGGGGATTTTTTCATTTAATTGATTTATTCCTTCGGAATTTGGAGTGATAAATTTTCCGATGTCTCTCTGATCTTCAACTATATTATTCTCTATTCTTGTAGAATATCTCTGCAGAATCAGCGACGATCTTTTCTGCGAATTAATAAATAGTTCTTGATAAACAAGTAGTTCTTCATTTTCTTCTTGGGCGCTGGAAAGAAGTTTTTCTAAATCTTGAATCTTTTCAGTGTATTGTTCAACTTGATCATCTGTTGCGTTCTGAGCTAATACCGGTGGTAGAGGGGGACCACTAGAATAATACTCTGTGAAAAAAACATTGTCTATCACTATGAACATAGCGATAAAAATAACTGGAATTATGAACCATTTCTTTGGAGTTTTCTTTTTTTGATTCTTTTCCGAAACCATTAAAATAAACTATAATTTAATATATTTAAGAGTTATTACTAATGTCTATTTCTTGGCATATTTATTAATTAATTCGTTTAGCTCTGATATCTTAAACGGTTTTCTTATCACATCTTTTGCCCCAGCTTCAAGAGCTTTGGGTCCAAGGTAGCCATAAGCTGTAATGGCCACTATTCTGGCATCTGGATCGACCGCCAATATTTCTTTTATTACCTCGATTCCATCCTTTTTTGGAAGTTTTAGATCCATAAGAGTTATGTCGGGTTTATGTTTCATATACATCTCAAATGCTTCATCTCCATCTTTTGCAAGAAGAAGTTCGTAACCAAGTGATATTTTATAAAAGTCCAAAAGCTCCAAATAATCCTCGGCTATTAATACTTTCACCATTTTAATACCTCATGTAATTTCATTATACATCTTTTCCATATTATCGAGAGTTTTTTTCAGGAATAACAGTTGTTCTCTCTCTCCTGGTGGTAGATTTTCAGCCTTCAAAGAGTCTGCCACACCCATGACTATTGTCAGAGGGTTTCTAAAGTAGTCAATCACGTTTCTAATCCTATATGACACGTATTCGAGAATCACTGCGGCCACTAAAAAGGCTATAACTGAACCCCTAACCATGTAAAAAGATCTGTCCCCCAGCATGAAATAGGAAACTCCTATTATCAATATTATCAATATTGAAATTAGATAACCGCCTATTTTGATACTGAAAATCTTTTTCATGGACTGACTATGATAGGGGTCAATGTATAAAAGCATTGCTATTATTTTAGGTGAATTATTGCCCCGAGATTATGCTCATTTTAATAAAATAAGAATCATAACTACTCTAAGCATAACATCTCCAAATAAAACAGCTATAAAATACCCAATTGTTATGGGCACGACAAATGGGAGACCTGGAGTCGCCCAAAGATTGTCTATGCCTTTTTCAATCAACTCTTCTTTATACTTCTTGACATCGAAATCCAAATCTCCAATGAAAAGTCTGATTGTTCTTTTTCCCTCTTTAAACTCCTCTAAGGGATAAAATTTGTCAGACAATTTATCTGTTTTTAGTCTATAACCGACCATCATAGCAACTATTTTTTTGAGCTTCCCTGAATAATATTCTTTTGGAGAATCCTTTCTAAATAAATTATATGCTAGAATCAAAATAGGGAGAAAAAGGCTGATGATTAAGGCATTATCAAAAACTGATACGGGAAATAGTCCAAATGCATATTCTTTTCCGGGAAGGGAGGGTAAAAGCGCTCCAAGGCCCATTAATATTTTTCCATCTCCTCCTCCAAACAGCCCTAGATAGAATAACAAAAGAGCAAGTCCAAACATTAGTAAAAATACTCCACCAGTAATCAATATGGGCCTAAACGATTGAAATGTAAAGGAAAGATAAATTGCATGAGTAAATCCTATTATTGCAAGAATAATCCAGTGCCACTCTTCAATCTCTCTCTTTTTTATGTCAAGATAAGAAGCATGAAAAAGGACAACCCCCCCGATGAATATTTTAAGAATGGTAAATAAATCCATGAAGATATTTAAGACATTGAATTTAAAAGGTTTGATTATCTCTTTATCTCTAAAAAATAACTATTAAAATTTAAATTGAATATGGAATTACATTAAAAAAATAAAAAATTATTTAGGAGGCATTTCTATTATGCCATGCTTCATTAGCATGTGTGTTTCATCTCTGGCCTTTTTGATGGTTTTTTCGGCAATTTCATAAAGCTCGTTTTTATTGTATTTGACTCTTGCAATGCCCTGTTCAATTGCCTTCATGCCTACGGCCACAGCCTCCCTTGGGAATACTTCCCACTCGCTCATCTTGGGGACTATGTATTCATCAGAAAGACCTTTGTCCTCTGCTGTCTTTGCAATTTCAAATGCAGCTGCAACGCACATTTCATCAGTAATAGTTTTTGCTCGAACATCTAAAGCTCCTCTAAAAATACCAGGGAACACAATTGAATTGTTTATTTGATTTGGGAAGTCGCTTCTTCCTGTTCCAACAATTCTAACACCAGCTTCTTTTGCCTCCCACGGCCAAATCTCCGGCATAGGATTTGCGGATGCAAATAGGATTGCATCAGTTGCCATTTCTCTTACCTCTTCCTTTTTTATGGTGTCTGGGCCAGGTTTTGATGCAGCTATACAAATGTCAGCTCCTTTAAGCGCTTCTTTTATCCCACCACTCCTCTGCTCCTTGTTTGCATTGATGCATAGATCCCATTTGAAGGGATTATTTGTTTTATCAGCCTCAAGGTCTTTTCTGTTTGCGTTTAAGATTCCTTTTGAATCAACTGCAGTTATGTTTTTCTTTTTTGCTCCAGCAGCAACTAAGACTCTTGAACTTGCAATATTTGCGGCGCCTGTTCCTACAAGTACGATATTAGCTTCGCTAAGTTTTTTGCCAACGACCTTTAAGGCATTAATCGCTCCTGCAACTTCTACAGTAGCTGTGCCCTGTTGGTCATCATGCCATACCGGTATGTCCATTTCCTTATCGGCCCTTAATTTATCCAGGATAAAGAAGCACTTTGGCTTTTCAAGGTCTTCAAGATTAATTCCTCCAAATGTGGGTTTGAGCAGTTTGCATACTTCAATTATTTTGTCCGGGTTTCGTGTGTCAAGGCAGATCGGATACGCATCGACTCCACCAAGATACTTGAAAAGAAGAGCTTTCCCTTCCATGACTGGCATAGCGGCCTCTGGTCCGATATTACCAAGACCCAATACTCTTGTTCCATCAGACACTACAGCAACTGCATTTCCCTTGTTTGTATGGTCAAATACGGCTTCCTTATTCTTGTGGATAGCCTTACAAGGCTCGGCAACTCCGGGGGTATACCATATCGCAAAATCAGAGAAGTCTCTTATACAAACTTTTGATGCAATCTCAATCTTTCCCTTGTAAAATGGGTGTAGTTTCATTGCATCTTCTGCCGGTTTTGATGCTTTTTTAATCAGATCTTCCTTTGAAAGTTTTTCCATTAAATCACCTATATTTTTAATATCTCCTTTGCCCTTGGTATATTTTTTTCAACTTCCTTATCAACATCGGCATAAAGGCTATTACCATGTGCATCAATTGCAACTGTCAGTGGGCCAAACTTCTCACCAACTAGTACCCATAAAGCTTCAGGCATCCCAAGCTCATACCATTCTACGCCAAGTACTTCTTTAATTCCCTTGGCGGCAAGAACTGCGGCACCACCTGTTATTGCAAGATAGACACATCCAAATTTTTTCATTGCATCAACTGTAGGCTTTGACATTCCGCCTTTTCCAATTATTGCTGAAACCTTAAACTTCTCTATAAACTCTGGTTCAAGCGAATTCATTCGAGTCGATGTAGTTGGACCTGCCGCAACTGCTCTCCACTTGTCATTTTGCTTTACCATGATCGGCCCGCAGTGATAGATTGCAGCACCCTTAAAGTCGTAGGGGATTTTCTTACCCTCCTTGGCATACTCAAGTGCATGCATATGGGCTTCATCTCGGGCGGTAAAGAAAACTCCATTAAGATAAACTGTTTCCCCAATCTTTAACTCTCTAACAGTTTTTTCATCAAGTGGTAAATTTAGTATCTTGTCCATAATATCACCTCTTGTAGGTCAGATGCTCTACCCTCCCATCTTTGTAAATTCTTGCAGTTGCCTTTCTTCCTGCCCAGCACTGGACATTTATCGCAACTGGAAGTGATGCTGTGTGGCAGTAGCCAAGCTCAGCATTGACACCTAAAACAGTAGTCTTCCCACCAAGCCCCATTACTCCGATGCCTAGAGAATTAAAAGCTTCAAACAACTCTTTTTCTAAAGTGGCCACAGTTGGATCTGAGTGCCTTTTGTCTATAGGTCTTAATAATGCCATCTTTGCAAGCTTTATCGATATATCTGCACTACCTCCAATACCAAGGCCGATTATTGTGGGTGGGCATGGTTTTGATCCTGCACTAACTACTGTGTCAAGAGCAAATTTTTTAATTCCCCTTATTCCATCAGAAGGATTTAGCATAGCTACCTTTGACATGTTTTCACTGCCTGCACCTTTTGGCATTGCAGTTATCTCTATATAATCAGAATCAATTGGAGTAAAATTAATATAAGGCATATAATCCCCTACATTGTCTCCGGGATTTTTTCTTGTGAGGGGGTGAACGGCATTAGGCCTCAAAGGTACTGTTTTTGTAGCTTCTCTCACTCCGTCAACAATTATGCCGGCCAATTTTTTTTCAAGTTTTGGATTCCCTACATCACCAATCTTAACAAAAAATATGTGAATGCCCGTGTCCTGACACATCGGAGTTGAAGTTTCCTCAGCCATTTTTATATTTTTTAGTATAGCCTCTAATTGGGCCTTTGCAGGTCCTTCTTCAATTTCATAAGCCTTTTCCAAGGCATTTTTGACATCCAAAGGAAGCTTTGTTGAAGAGTCCTTTAGAAGTTCAATTACGGTATTTTTTATTAGGGTTTCATCTATCATTTAATCCCCCGAAAAATAGAGTTCCGTATACACATTGTTTTTTCACTTTAAAAAGATTATTGTTTAGATAAATATCTATAATTATTTGACCATTTGTATGAAAATTATTAATTTTTCTACATAAAAAATCAATAAAGATAAAATTATTATACAAATTTTTATTTAATAGAAAATACGCTGAACATTTTCTCCGGTATAATTAAAATTATTGTCAATTTTATCCGGATTAATTTTTATTTATTGATTATTATTCGGCGCCTTACGATACTTTGACCAAAACATTTAAATTAATACTTAAAAGTTGAGACATATACGTAGTTTTTGTCAAGCTGATCAAATGGTGTTAAATCAAGATATCACAATTTCTGAAAAATATTCAGTAAGGTCTGTGATAAAAAGTTTGTTCAAAAAGAGAAAAAAACAATCAACAATAATAATCCTATTGTCGATTGTTGTGAGTTTTTTTGAGATGTTATCAATTAGTTTACTTGTTCCTGCACTGGAGCAAATCTTAAATCAATCTAATGATATTAATATTAAGCTTATATCCTATATAAAAAAAGCGTATTCTCTCATAAACGTGGAATATACGATTCTTTCTCTATTTATTGGGATCGCATTAATTTATATTATTAAAGCTTTGATAAATATATTCTTGGCCTCATTGATAAATAAGGAGAAATTGTGGTATGAGATAAGCAGAAGGAAAAAAATATGCGATATAATCTTGTATTCCGATTGGATTTTCATCAATGGGTCAATGAAAAGTTACATAACAAATATTCTTACAAATGAAATAGAAAAGGATAGGGATGTCTATCTGAGAACTCTAAATTTATTGCCTTTGATATTCCTTTTATTTGTTTATATCCTACTTTTAGTTTTGTTGTCATTTGAAATTACACTAATGATCTTCTTAATTATAGGGGGTGTTACTTTGATATTAGGAAGGCTAGTAAAAAATGCAAGATACAGCGGGTCAACTATCCTAAGTCAAAGAAACCTCTTTATGAAAGAAACTCTAGCTTCCCTAGATGGCCTAAAAAATATCAAATCGATGTCCAAGGAAAGTTTTGTCAGAAAGCTCCTATATGAAAAAACAGAGTATCTATCAAAGATAAGGTATGAAATGAATGACAAGATGAACTATGTCACCTATCTGCATGAACCTGCCAATTTTATACCAATCTTAATGATTATTTATTTCACTATGACCTATTTTTACGTGCCAATCTCTGTTATTGGGATAATGATATATGTTTTTCTAAAGCTCAGCGGTGATATGAAATCAATCCAAACTGAATATTACAGAATCAAATTTGAAATCCCTTCGATGAATGCAGTTGATGTATTGATTAATGAGGGGTATCAGAATGTTGAAAAAGACGGCGATACCATAATCAACAACTTCAACGATAAAATTGAATTTAAAAATGTCAGTTTTAGCTATTCTGATAAGAACGTTCTAAAAAACATTAATTTGACTATAAACAAGGGGGAGAAAATAGCTATTTTTGGGCCAACTGGCGTTGGCAAAAGTACCTTAATTGATTTAATATTGGGGCTGATTTACCCCAAATCAGGCAAATTAACTATAGACGGCATACAGATACAAAAAATCAAAAAAGAAAGTTGGCACAAAATTTTAAGTTGGATGGGGCAGGATCCGTATCTGTTTTATGGGACAATTGAAGAAAATATTACTTGGGGTCAAAAAGACATACAGAAGGATAAATTGAACAATGCATGTAAAATGGCATGTTGTAATGACTTTGTAAATAAAAAAGGAATTTCTTATGAATATATAATTGGAGATAGGGGGTCAAAATTATCAGGTGGCCAAAAACAACGTATCGCTCTAGCTAGAGTATTTTTGGAGGATCCAGAAATTGTTATTCTGGATGAACCCTCTTCCCACTTGGATTTAGGAACTAAAAATTTACTCTTTGACAACATAGAGGAATTTTGTAAAAATAAAACTTTAATCATGATAACACATGATCCCGAAATACCTTCTTTTATCAATACAGTATACGTTTTTGATAAAGGAGAGATTAAAAAAATTGATAATTCTAACAAATCACAATAGAGAAATATTTGTCATACGGAGAAAATAACTTAATTATGAATAATATCCGAAATTATTTTTATTTATTAATTAATATTCGAGTAACAAAGATTCTGTAACCAAAACATTTAAATTTAGAAAAATTATACTAATAGTACAAAATAAGCGAGATGACTTTTAATGGATACTAACTCTTCTTCCCCTAGGGTGGGTGTTTTTGTTTGTCACTGTGGTTCCAATATTGCTGGGTCAGTTGATGTGGAAAAAGTAGCGCAAGAAATATCAAAAATGGAAGGAGTCGCATATACAGGGACTTATATATACATGTGCTCAGATCCAGGTCAAAAGCTTATGAGAGAGACAATTGAGAAGGAAAGGCTTGATCGTGTCGTCGTTGCAGCATGCTCTCCAACACTTCATGAAAAAACCTTTCGTGTAAACTCAAAAAATGCGGGATTGAATCCATATCAATGCGAGATTTCTAACATCAGAGAACACTGTAGCTGGGTCCACGAAGATAAAGCCAAGGCTACTGAAAAGGCAATTAAGATCACTAAGAGCATTGTTGAAAAGGTCAAAAATGATAACTCTCTTACTGATATTGAGGTTCCAATTACTAAAAAAGCCGTTGTGTTAGGTGGTGGAGTTGCTGGGATACAAGCTGCGCTTGATATTGCGAATGGCGGGTACAAAACTTATCTTGTTGAAAGGGACTCATCAATTGGAGGAAAGATGGCAAAGCTATCAGAAACCTTTCCAACACTTGATTGCTCTCAGTGCATTTTAACTCCAAAGATGGTTGAAGTTGCTAATCATCCAAACATAGAGCTCTTGACATTCTCTGAAGTGGAGAATGTTAGTGGGTATGTTGGAAACTTTAAAGTGAAGATAAAGAAAAAACCTACTTCTGTTAATTGGGATCTTTGCACGGGGTGTGGCGACTGTTATACCAAGTGCCCAGTAAAAGTTTCTTCTGAGTTTCAGGAAGGTCTTGCAAAAAGAACAGCCATCTTCACGCCATTTCCACAGGCCGTTCCAAACAAACCGGTAATAGACAGAGAAAACTGCCTTTACTACCAGAAAGGTATATGTAAAATCTGCGAAAAGGTCTGTAAAATAGGGGCAATTGATTTTGATATGCAAGAGGAACTAAGGGAAGTTGAAGCCGGCGCAATTGTAGTTGCAACTGGATACAGAGAATATCCTTTGGAGAATCTTTCAGACTACGGTGGAGGCAGATACCCTAATGTTATTAGCGGTCTTAAGTTTGAAAGACTGCTCTCTGCATCAGGCCCTACAGGGGGGCAGATTATAAGGCCTTCAGATGGTAAGCCTGTGAAGGACGTTGTCTTTGTTCAGTGTGCTGGCTCAAGAGATATAGAAGAGCACAAGCCTTACTGCTCAAAGATTTGTTGCATGTACACTGCAAAACATGCGATGCTCTTTAAACACAAGGTTCATGACGGAAATGCATATGTTTTTTATATTGACGTTAGGACTGCAGGAAAGGACTATGAGGAGTTTTATTACAGGACTACAGAAGAAGATCATGCTTTATACACAAGAGGTAAAGTTTCAAAGATATTTGAAGATGGCGATAAAGTCATCGTATGGGGAGTCGATACTCTTACAGGTAAAAAAGTAGAGATAAAAGCCGATCTTGCTGTTCTGGCTATGGCAATCGAGCCAGCTTCTGGGATGATCGAACTCAAGCAAAAACTCAAAATATCTGTAGATGAAAATGGATTTTTAAAGGAGGCCCATCCAAAATTAAGGCCGGTTGAAAGCATGACATCTGGCATATTTTTTGCAGGTGCTGCCCAAGGCCCAAAAGATATTCCTGAATCAGTTTCTCAGGCAGGGGCAGCTGCATCCAAAATACTTTCGATGTTTTCCTCTGACTTACTACAGAAGGAGCCCTTGATTTGTGAGATTAATGAAGATGTATGCAGTGGGTGTGGAGTATGCATTACGCTTTGTCCTTACGGGGCATTAGAGGGAGAAATTACCAATAAAGATGGCAAGGAAATAAAGAGGTCTAAATTAAATGAGGCCCTATGCCAAGGTTGTGGCACATGTGCATCTGCTTGTCCAAGCGGAGCAGCTGCAATGAGAAACGATGAATCAAAAAACATGTTTAAGATGATTGAGGTTATACTGGAGTAGATTTTATGAAAGAGTTTGAACCTAAAATTATAGCTTTCCTATGCAAATGGTGCACTTATGCCGGAGCAGACCTTGCGGGAGTTTCAAGATTAAAGTTTTCCCCAAATGCCGTTCCTATACGAGTAATGTGTTCAGGCAGGGTAGATCCATCTTTTGTCCTTGATGCATTTGCTAAAGGCGCTGACGGTGTTCTTGTTGGTGGCTGCCATCCTGGTGACTGCCATTATGCACAAGGCAATTATAAAACACTCAGAAGGGTAAAACTTCTTAAGATGCTACTAAACGATATGGGATTAGAAGAGGAGAGGTTAAGACTAGAATGGATATCAGCAAGCGAAGGAAACAAGTTTAGAGAAGTCGTAAATGATATGGTCATTAAACTAAAAGAGATTGGCCCCTCTCCACTGAATCTGGAGGAATCAAAATGAATAAAGCCAACATAGCATTTTACTGGGCTGCTTCCTGTGGCGGCTGCGAAATTGCTGTTTTAGATATCAATGAAAAGATACTGGATGTAATTGAAAAAGCAAATATCTTGATGTGGCCTGTAGCCATGGACACCAAATATGAAGATTTGAAAAAAATGAAGGACAAATCTATCGACGTCTGCTTTTTTAACGGCGCCATAAGGACTAGTGAAAATGAAGAGCTTGCAAAGTTACTTAGAAATAAATCTAAGATTCTAGTTGCATTTGGCTCATGCGCACATGAGGGCTGTATACCTGCCTTAGCAAATCTATTTAACAAAAAACTGATATTCGATCGGGCATATCAAGAGACAGAAACGACAATAAATAAAGATAACATTTTACCTCAGCCTTCTTTCGATGTCAAGGAAGGGGAGATTCATATCCCTGAATTTTATGATACTGTAAAAACTCTTGATCAGGTTGTTGATGTTGATTATTATATCCCCGGATGCCCTCCAACGCCAAATATTGTAGAGGACGCCTTTAATAAATTCTTGACTGGGGATTTGCCGCCAAAAGGAGCAGTTTTAGCTCCAGTAAAAGCTTTGTGCGATGAATGCCCTAGAAAAAAGAAGGATAAAACAATTGAAACTATTTACAGAGTTTATGAGAAGGAAGCTGATCCAGAAAAGTGCTTCCTTGATCAAGGCATAATATGTATGGGCCCTGCAACAAGGTCTGGTTGTGGGCATCAGTGCATCAAAGGAAACATGCCTTGCACAGGTTGCTTTGGGAAGACCCCTGAAGTAACAGACCAAGGTGCAAAGATGATCTCTGCCTTAGCTTCAGTATTGGCAGTTGAGAATGAGACCGAACTTGATGAGAAAAAGGTGGAAGAATTAGTTTCTAAGATTAAAGACCCAGTTGGTACATTTTACAGGTATTCGCTTGCTTCATCCTTAATTAAGAGAAAGGTGATAAAATGAAAAGAATTACAATAGATCCAATAACAAGACTCGAGGGCCACGGTAAAATTGAGATTTTTCTAAATGATAGTGGAAATGTTGAGAATGCTTACCTCCAGATACCTGAACTTAGAGGTTTTGAGAAGTTCAGCGAGGGCAGGCTTGCAGAGGACATGCCTCAGATTACATCAAGGATTTGTGGTGTATGCCCAGTAGCTCATCATTTCGCATCAACTAAGGCATTAGACAATGCTTTTAACACACAGCCCACTGAAACAGCGAAGAAACTTAGGGAGTTAATGTACTGTGGGTATGTGATATATGACCATATACTCCACTTTTACTTCCTTGGCGGGCCTGACTTTGTTGTTGGGCCGGATGCGCCAAAAGGAGATAGAAACATAATAGGGGTTATAGGAAAAGTTGGCGTTGAAATAGGTAAGGAAGTAATAAAACACAGAGCATATGGGCAGAAGATAACAAGGATCCTCGGCGGTAAACCCACCCACCCTGTCTGTGGTCTTCCTGGGGGTATTTCAAAAGGATTGAATGAAGAGGAACGAAATGAAATTGAGTCGATGGCCGAATCTTGCGTGAAGTTCTCAGAGTTCACCTTAAATTTTTTCAAAGATACTGTACTGAAAAATAAGGCGTATCTTGATCTCATCAAAAGTGATGCGTACACTCTTGAAACTTATAACATGGGGATTGTTGATAAACATAATAATCTAAACTTCTATGATGGCATGATAAGAGTAAAAAGCCCAACAAATGAAGAATTTGCCTGTTTTGATGGAAGCCAATATTTTGAGTATATCGAAGAGCACGTCGAGCCATGGACCTATATGAAATATCCTTACTTAAAGCAGATTGGATGGAAAGGACTAACAGGTGGAGTTGATAGCGGGATTTACCGAGTTGGGCCATTAGGTAGGATAAACGTCATTGATGGATTTACAACTCCGCTTGCAAACGAAGCCTATAAAGAGTTGATTGAAACACTGGGAAAACCTGTCAATTCAACACTAGCATTCCATTGGGCAAGATTGATAGAGTTACTTTACGCTTCTGAAAGAGTCTTAGAACTTAGCAGAGATAAAAATATCCTAAAACAGGATCTTAGGAATAAGGTTGGCCTTCCAAATGAAGGAGTTGGTGTAGTTGAGGCTGCAAGAGGGACCCTATTCCATCATTATAAATTAACTGAAGATGCAAGAATTGAAAAAGCGAATATGATAGTTGCCACTACAAATAACGCCGGTGCCATATGTATGTCAGTAAGGGATGCGGCAAAAGGTATGATTTCAAACGGAAAAGTCAACGATGGAATACTCAATAAGGTAGAAATGGCATTTAGGGCATATGATCCATGTTTTGCATGCGCCACACACTGCCTACCTGGAACATCACCTATTGAGATATCCATTTACAACAAAGATAACTCACTTCTTAAACGGATTGGGAGGGGCGTATAGTGGTCTTCACAGTATCTGAAAAGGGATTGGAACTACGAAAAAATGTAGAAGAAATATCTGGACAGAATATATTCCAATGCTATCAGTGCGGTAAATGCTCAGCCACATGTCCTGTTGTTGACAGCATGGACATGGCTCCCAATAAGATAATAAGATTTGTGCAGATGGGGGACCTTGAAGTTTTGGACCAAAACACTTTCTGGGTATGTGCTGCATGTTTTACATGTTCAGCGAGATGCCCAAGAAGCGTTGATATAGCTAAGATAATGGAAGCTTTGAGAAACGTGATGTTGAGAAACAAACAGGATTTTATCAATATTTACTCAAAAGAATTTATAGAGAAGATGATTGAAGAAATACCTCAGATGGCCATTGTCGCAGCAATAAAGAAGGGGGTTTGGTGATGGAATATCCTTACTACCCGGGATGTACTCTAAAAACTACAGGAAAAAAGGACGAAGAAGCAGCTTTAGAAGTTGCAAAACTTCTGGAATTTGAACTAAAGGAGCTTCCTACATGGACATGTTGCGGTGTTGTCTACAATCTCACATCAGATGTTATGGCCGATCATCTCTCAGCTACAAGAACTCTGATAAGGGCTCAAGAGATGGGGAGGGAGCTTAAAACAAATAAACTTGTGACACTTTGTTCTATGTGCTACAATGTTTTAAAGCAGGTCAATCTGATGTATAAGAAAAATCCTGACAAACTCAATAACATCAATCTTTTTATGGACACTGAAGAGGACTATCTTGGAAATGTCGAGATTATGCATTTTTTGGAAGTTTTGTATAAAGATATAGGGCTTGAAAAGATTAAAGAAAAAGTAAAAACTCCACTTACAAATCTAAAAGTTGACCCATATTATGGATGTATGCTCTTAAGGCCAAAAAATATAGCATTTGACGATCAAGACGCTCCACACGTGATGGGGGATATACTTTCTGCGCTCGGGGCCAAAGTAATTGAAAATCCGATGACTGTCGAATGTTGCGGTGCCCATCAAATTATAACAAACAAGGAGGCTGTCCTTGATTGTGTTCAAAGAATAGTCAAAACATCTCAAAGCAAAGGGGCCGATGTAATTGTCACCCCATGCCCGCTTTGCCAGTACAATCTAACAACGGGACAGAAGAGTCTGTTTGAAAAAGGAAAAATAAATCACCAGACTCCTGTTATTTATCTATCAGAATTATTAATTATTTCACTTTCAGATAATAATGAGAATTATTTGAAGGACTATAAGTTCATTAAAGATAAATTAGAAGAAAGAGGGGGGTAATGTTGGCTGAAAAAAATCAGATCCCATTGGTAAGTGTATTTATTATGGGTAAGGAGTATAAAGTTCCATCAGGCTTAACCCTGATGAAAGCCATGGAATATGCAGGCTATAGGTATACTAGAGGTGCAGGTTGCAGGGCCGGTTTTTGTGGAGCATGCGCAACTATTTACAGATTAAAAGATGACTACAAATTAAAATCTGCTCTGGCGTGCCAGACTACAGTTGATGATGGAATGTATCTCGTCCAGTTGCCATTTACGCCTGCTAATAAGAAAAAGTATGATATGGAAAAACTCAATATAGCCCACAATGCACTTCTAAAGGAGTATCCTGAAATAGCGAGATGTATCAGTTGCAACAGTTGCACAAAGGTATGCCCCCAAGAGCTAAAAGTAATGGATTATGTTCAGGCTTCATTAAGAGGAGATATAGAAAAGGCAGCCATCCTCTCATTTGATTGCGTCCAGTGTGGTCTTTGCGCTTTTAGATGTCCTGCTGAGATTACCCAATATCATGTTGGGCAGCTTGCAAGAAGATTGAATGGAAAATTTGTTGCTCCAAAAGCGATACATACTGAAGAGGCGGTGGCAAAATTAAACAACGGAGTTTCAAAAAAAGAAATTTCAAAGCTAAAAATCTTGAAGCTTGCAGAGATAAAAGACCTTTACAAGAAGAGGGTGACTGAGTAGGTGATTTGATGAAGCTAATAAAAGGTTATCCGGAGTCTATGAGGGAATCCATTGAAATGGTTGAAAAGACCCGAGAAAAAAGACTGAAAGAAAAATATCAACAGATGTCTATGGAAGAGAGAGACGATGTCCTAAATAAGTATCATCCTGATTATAAACCTGAAGTCAAAAGAACGCTTTCAGTAGGGAATTCAAAAGGCGAGATAGTCCCTTTTGAAGTTGCAGATTTAATTGAGTCCTACTCTCGTATTTCTGAAAAAGATATTGATCTTTCCAATATCGACTATGACGTTGACCTTCTTATTATTGGGGGAGGAGGCGCAGGAACAATGGCAGGCATCTGGGCCACCTATGAAGGTATAGACCCTCAGAATATTCTTATGACAACTAAGCTCAGACATGGCGACTCCAATTCTATTATGGCTCAAGGCGGCATACAGGCAGCAGACAAATCCAATGACGCTCCTGAAATTCATTATCTTGATGTTATAGGAGGGGGGCACTTTGCAAATGACCCTGAACTTGTTGAAGCGTTAGTTTCTGATGGCCCCGCAATAATAAAATGGTTTGAAGGAAAAGGGGTTATGTTTGACAAGGAAAAAGATGGAACAATGATTACTATTCATGGGGGAGGAACTTCAAGGAAAAGAATGCACTCTGCCAAAGACTATACGGGAATGGAACTACTTAGAGTTATCAGGGATGAATTTATTAATCTATCAATCCCTGCTGTTGAATTTTCGCCTGCAATAGAACTTTTGATGGACGACAAAGGCCAAGTTGCCGGAGCAGTTCTTTTCAATATAGAAACTCACCAGTATTACGTTGTCAGGGCCAAGGCCACAATTATGGCAACTGGGGGATTTGGAAGACTTCACATCCAGGGATTTCCCACAACAAATCATTATGGTGCAACTGCTGATGGGCTTGCAATGGCTTACAGGTGTGGAGCAAGACTCAGAGACATGGATTCTGTGCAGTACCACCCCACGGGAGCAGCTTTTCCAGAACAGATAGTTGGCCTTCTAATAACTGAAAAGGTCAGGGGGCTTGGTGCGCAGCCTCTGAACAGAGAGGGTGAAATGTTTGTGCATCCATTAGAACCAAGGGATGTAGAAAGTGCAGCCTTCATAAAAGAATGTTATGGGGCAGGCGGAGGAGTAGAAACGCCTACCGGGATGCAGGGAGTATGGCTTGACTCACCAATGATCAACATGATAAAAGGTGAAGGTGTTACTGAAAGGGAACTATCTGCTATGTATAGAATGTTTAAGAGATTTGATATAAACATGGTAGAGGATCCTATACTGGTATTTCCTACATTGCACTACCAAAATGGCGGCGTCGTGATTGATTCAAATGGCGCCACAGAATTAAAAGGACTATTTGCTGGTGGAGAAGTCACAGGCGGAGTTCATGGAAAGAACAGGCTTATGGGAAACTCTCTCCTTGACTATTCTGTTTTTGGTAGAAGGGCGGGGATTTCCGCAGCAAGATACGCAAAGAAAGCATCTATTGGAAAATTGACATTATCCCACGTCACAAAATATTCTAAAGAATTGAAAAAAGTAGGGGTACCAGAAAGCAGAAAATCACCCATGATTCTTCCAGAATATAGGGGAAAAAATGTAATGTCAAGAGCAATAGATATATTCTAAAAAAATTTTAATTTTTAATATAAATAAAATTTTATTTCCAGACGTTTTTTCTATTGTCCTTAATCCTTTTTGCTTTATGGGTTTCTCTTGGTAATGTGCCATCTTCATATATTAGCACTTTTGGAGTTATGCCTAAAACTGCCCTAAGGTCTCGCTGGACTTCCCTCTCTAATAGTTTCACATCTCCTTTGTACTCGCACATGCTTTCGATTTCGATAGTCAAGACGTCAAGGTGATTTACTCTGTCCACCACTAGTCTATATTCTCCTGATAACTTCTTGTTGCCTCTTACAACCGGTTCGACACTTGAAGGCAATACATTTACCCCTTTTATGATAAGCATATCATCTGTTCTTCCGCATATTCCCATTAATCTCTTATGGGTTCTTCCGCATGCACATCTATCTGTTTCATATGAAACTATATCGCCAGTTCTAAATCTTATCATTGGTCTTGCCATCTTTTTGATTGTCGTGAGTACCATTTCTCCCTCTTCATTTTCCCCAACAGGTTCACCTGTCTTTAAATCTAATACCTCAACAATCATATGGTCTTCAGCAAAATGAAGCCCTGACTTCTCTTCACACTCTCCGGCGCAAGCCCCAAATATATCGGACAATCCATAATAGTCATATACATCTGCATCCCAAAGCTGCTCAATTCTCTTTTTTGTTGCATCAATCGAACCACCCGGTTCTCCAGCAACAAAAATTTTGCCTATGGCCGTGTCATGGGCTACATCAATTCCCTGTTTTTCTGCAGTTTCTCCAAGATACCATGCGTAGGAAGGTGTTGTCCAAGTAATTGTTGGCTGGAACTGCATCATTATCCTAAGCAACCTTTCTGACGGTATTGTGCCTGCATGTATGCATAACGCCCCAATCTTTTGTGCGCCCAAGACACACGGCCCCCCAACAAAAAGAGACATGTTTAATGCATGACAATACCTATCATTGTTTCTCATGCCAGATGAATAAAACAATCTTGCTTCAAAATCCATAAAATCTTCAAAATCTTGATAAGTGAAAGGGGAAGCTGTTGGCATCCCTGTGGAACCGCTTGAAACTGAGATATACACTACCTCATTCTCGGGAACGGCTGTCATTTTCCCCAAAGGGGGAGTTAGTTCTTGATCCTTCCTAATATTATCTTTTTGAATAGTTGGAAGTTTTTGAATATCAGAAAGACAATTAATGTCATTGGGCGATACTCCGGCGTCTTCAAAACTATTCCGATAGTGCTCACTATTGTTATAAGCATGATTTAATATATGTTTAAGATGTTTTAGCTGGAATGCTTCCAGTTCATCTCTTTTCATCGTTTCTATCTTTTCATCCCAATATTGCAAGGTATCTACCTCATTTTTAGGAGGAGAGAGCCCAAAAGGGCAATTCTGATGGAATCTTTTGGACATAAAGGAGGGTAATCATAATCGGAATATTATCTCTCCCCCATAAAATTTTTTTTATATATTTCTTTATATATTTTTCGGTATTAATATAACTACTAGGAATATTATTATTGTGGGCTTCTATGGATAGAACTCTTCTTGACATCTAGGGCATTTTATCATAACACATCCCGAAGTTGCCATCGGACATGTTTGGCATGACACCACCCTTGAATACTGTTTTGAAAAGACAAAGCCGCATTTAGGACATTTCACTAGGTCGTTTGAAGTATTTTTCCACGTAGTCATAAGCTCACTTTGAATTTTTAGGCTAGCCTCATTTTTAACCTTTTCTATCGTTATTTCATTGTAAAACGCCATTCACACCAAACATTCTCCGGGTGTTCATCAGGGGGGCATAAATTGCAACATACGTCAATGTTTGGGGAGAAATTTTCAACAAAAATTTTTAGATAATTTAATCTTACATTTTTACATGAAAATTGGGGCAGACCTTTTTCTCTTCTAGTTTTTTGTGTATGGCAGTCTGTTATCCGAAAGGTTAGCACCCCATCCTTAATTTCTATTTCTTTTGAAGGGTGATCAAGCGCCCAACTTGTAAATCTCAATGCTTTTGCAAGCCCTTCCAGGTTTGGTTCTAGTGAAAACATCTGTTTTAGATACTTAGACTCAATTTCTGCTAGATAATCCCAACACTTAACATCGATATCCGTAGCAGCCTGCGCTCCAAATCTTTCTTCGATACCTAAAAAATAGAGGCCATCTACTCTCCATAGGTTTTTTATATTAAAAAGTAAAAGGTCAATTAATTCCCATTCATCAAGCGACGAAAGCATTTTTAGATCTTCATTTCTTGAGATTTTCATTTGTCCAGCCTCTCAGAAGTTTTAATAAATTCTTTAATTTAAATTTAATTATTCCGCTTTAGTAAGACTTAAATAAATAAGAGTTGTATAGATATTAACCTAATAAAATTATTGAGGTAGAGAAAAATGACTGTAGATAGGAAGTTAAGATTTACTCAAGTAATTATGAATGCATGGCTTTATGGTGTTGAATCAACAGCCAACGTGTTTTTTGATAGGCCTAAGCTATTTTACAGGAAATGGGGCACAATTGCAATACGCCCTTTCATAGAGTCTTGGGGAGAACTTGGGATGGAGTTCCAAAAAGGGCTGAGCCCCTACAATACGGTTAAGATGTTCATTGATGCACTTGTTACCGCTCAATTTTTTAATCCAGATGACTTCGAATTTGCTGGTGATGATAAAAATTTTACTTTTAAGGCCATTCAATGCCCCTATAAATTTCACTGCAAGAAACTAATTGGAGAACAAAAGGAAATTGCATGTCTTAGAGCAATAACATTACTTGGTGCCCTTGATTACAATTTTGAAGGAGAATCCCTAAAATACAAATATAATTTTGAATTTAATGAAAATGCGCCTTGCCTTGTATCTTTCGAAAGATTTAAAGATTGAATATTTAAGGTATTGATATGAAACTCCCCAAAGGGCACATAATAAAGACATTAGTGAAATATAACATGAAGGCAAATTCACTTAATGATTTCGTCAAAGAAGTCCTTAATGATATTGACAAGTTTACTGGGTATGTAAGGATACTAGCTGACAAAGGGGAATATGAAGAAGAAATTAAAGTGATTTTATCTGATGGTGAAATTGTAGGCGGAGAACTTAAATTACTTGGTTCTGGAACTATCTTTTACGGTAATGAGTGTAGATTTGATGTTCCTTTTGAATTTCACCGTTGTGGAATTTCTGTTGTAAGACTTACGTCAAACGACATTGGCATAGTGAAGATATCTCGACCAGAATGTGTAATTATTAAAGATATCAATTTAGAGGAGCCTGAAGTAACAAATCAGCGAGATCAACTATTGAAAAAATACAGAATTAAAGAGATGAGTGACTCGGAAATTACAAATCTTTTAGAGAAAATGAATGGCGATTAGATAGCTCTTCTTTAATCATTTCAAATATTTTATCGGCTGACTCTCTTACTTCTAGAGATAATTCGCTTCCAAAATCAATGTAAATGGGCTGTATCCCAAGAATGTAGACATTCGCTCCAATTTCTTGTGAGAGATATTTTCCTAAGACTGATAGGGGCATTGAATGAGATGAAAAAGAGATCCCTGTTAATTCATTTATTTTGACAATTTCAATGTCGCCTGCAGATTTCCCCATGAATGCCGCATCTATTATGATTATGTTGTCAGGTTGAAATTTTCTCAAATCACGAGTAAAATTTTCTGGGACTAAATCACCATTTATGCTGAGAAAAGATTCACTATTAAAACCCGAAAGCTTTTCAGAAAGATATGGCCCCACACCATCATCGCCTCTAAGTTCGCTGCCTACGCCCAGCATAGCCAGTTTTTTTTTAAGAATTTCTTTAAGAAATATTTCAAGAGCTTGCATCTAATCTAACTTCCGAAGGTTATTCTAACTGATTTTCTTATTTTAATCACAACTTTTAAATGTATACATATTAAAAATTATTAGGGGATTATTTGGACAACATATGTATATTTGAAGATAGCATTTACGAGAATTTTTTACCCCTTACGTATTCAAGGCCTGTTTTTGAGCTGAGATGTGGATTTAAAAATCTGAGGGAAAAAATTGAATTTTTCTTTCCTGAGGCAACTCCCTACGTATTGATGAGGGATTATCTGAAATATTTATCTTCTGAGAATGGTCTTTCTCTGAAAGAATCAATCAAAGGAGATATACTCTTTATTAATGGAAGATTAATAATGAAAGAAAGACCAGAGATCAAGGAAGAAGGAATATACTATGTTAATAATGAAATCGCATTTATTTATTTAAATGAAAAATCATTGGGTACTATAAATATTTCTGGATACCAAGATATTGAAAAGTTAGTAGCAAGAGGATTAAAAGAATTCAAGATACAAAATACTATACTAATTAAATATCCCTGGGACATAATAAATGAAAACAGTAATGAGATTAAGAGAGAATTCTCTATTTACTGTTCCGACAAATGTAAAAATTATCTTGATATCGATATCACAGGCGATAAGAACCTAGTTTTTGTTGGCAAGGGCGTTGAAGCAGAAAAAAACATTGTCTTTGACGTAAGAAATGGGCCAATATATATTGGTAACAATACCGATATTCGGGCCTTTTCTAGAATTGCTGGGCCAACTTATATTGGGGCGAACTGCCTCATCAAAAGTGGCAGAATCCAGGAATGTTCGATTGGAAACGTATGTAAGATTGGAGGCGAGATAGAAGAATCTATTTTTCACGGCTATTCCAACAAGCAGCACTATGGATTTATTGGTCACTCTTACTTAGGGGAATGGGTTAATCTTGGAGCAGGCACATCAAACAGCGATTTAAAAGATACATACGGAACAATAAAATACAAAATTGCCGGGAAAATAATTGATTCCGGGCAGCAGTTTTTTGGATGTGTAATAGGGGATAATGCGAAATCTTCCATTGGAACAATGATTTATACTGGGAAAAAGATTGGATTTGCAGCCCACATTCATGGTACAATCTCTAAAGATGTTCCAAGTTTTTGTGTGTGGGCAAAATCACTTGGATCAGAACCTTCGGAGCTATTTTTTGATTCTGCAATAACAACTTATTCTAGGGCGGCAGGAAGGCGTGGAATTATTTTGACAAAAGAGTATGAAGAAATGATGAAAAAAATATTTGAACTCACAAAAGATGAAAGAAATAGTTGTGGCGTATCTCCCAATAAATTTTCCTTAAGGTGAATAGATGGACGTAATATTTGGAGTTTCTGGTCTTAGAGGTATAGTGGGCGAAGGTTTATCTCCAAAGCTCGTATGCAATTATGTGGCCTCTTTTGCAAAAGAGATTCCTTCAGGTAAAGTTGTTATTGGCAATGATTCAAGGATATCTGGTGATATGGTAAAGAATGCCGTCATTTCTTCACTTCAAGCTTCGGGGTTCGATATAATTGATATTGGAATTGCACCTACCCCTACGGTGCAATTTATAACAAAAATAAAAAATGCTTCGGGCGGTATATCGATTACTGCTAGTCACAACCCCGAGAAATGGAACGGATTAAAATTCATTGAGAGCAATGGTATATTCTTTAACGAAAAAAAGATCACAATCATTAAAAAAAATCTGGAAGAAAAAAATTTTAAGTATCAGGCTTACGATAAACTTGGAAAATTATTTCATGATTCAAATGCAAAAGAACTCCATATGAATTCAGTTCTTGAAAAGATTGATTTCGACTGTTTTGGTAAAGATAATTTTACTGTAGCAATCGACGCTTGTAATGCTGCAGGCTCAGAATTTCTACCCTCGTTCATTGAGAAACTTGGATTTAAGGTAATAAAACAAAATTGTGACGTTAAAGCGTCTTTTCCTAGAAATCCTGAACCCCTAAAAGAAAATCTCACTTCTTTTTCTAATTTCATAAGAGAAAAAGGAGATATAGACATTGGCTTTGCGCTAGATGGGGACGCCGATAGAGTCGCCATACTAGACGAAAAAGGTCAATACATTGGAGAGGAAAACACGCTTGTTCTTGCATCAAAATTTTTTATAGAACATATGAATCCACAAAATAAAACTGTTGTCACAAATCTTTCAACCACGCGAGCACTGGATGATGTAGTTTCATCAAATGGCGGAAGAGTTGTAAGATCAAAAGTTGGAGAGATAAATGTTGTAGAAGAAATGATAAGGGTCAATGCCTCAATCGGAGGAGAAGGAAATGGGGGCGTAATACTTCCTATGGTGCAATATGCGAGAGACTCTCTTTCTGCCATTTCATTGATTATGTTGGGATTATCAAAATCTAAGTTAAACCTTTCTTCAATAGTATCTGAGCTTCCAAAGTATTATATGCTAAAAGACAAAATAGCCATTTCAAGAGAGTCTTTTGAGAAAAATCTATCTTATCTAAAGGAGTTTTTCACAGGTTACCCATATAGTGACATAGATGGATTAAAGTTTGATCTTGATGATTCTTGGATACACATCAGGCCATCAAATACAGAGCCCATTGTCAGAATTATAGCGGAATCTAAGAGTATGGAAAAGGCAAATAAGCTTGTAGAAGAAACAAAGAATTTGATGAAAGTGTCATGTTAGTTCTTTTATTTCACGGAATTGATATTTTTTATGACGATAGAAGTAAAGATATTTTGGATAAATTAAGTAGTAGATATCACTTAAAGCCATATATTGTTGGAACTATGGGGATAACTTCACTGCTGGATAGTGGCATAGAAGGTGTTGAACTCATTTTTAAAAGACCCTCAGTTGCAATCTCAGAGCTTAAAGGATTTGATTCAGTCTTACTTGTGTTGAAAGCAAGATCAATTGAAACTGCTAGGACTTTTCTTGGGGCAATAGGGGAAAGGGCAGATTTCAAAGGTGAAATCTTAGGCATTGATATTAATACTAGCTCTCTTTTTCAAGTCAAATCGGGGCTTTCAGATATTAAGCCTTATTTGATTTCACTTGGATTTAAAGAAGAGCCCACTAGCAAAGGCATTGATGTCACAGTAGACGATAATTATCTTGTAAGACGTATAAGAGGGTGTAAGCCTGGGGAGCTTCTATTATTCAATGGTCTTGTAGTTGGCAAAATTTTTGATGAGGACGTCAAGGTATATGTCAAGGATAATCAGATTGAGCGGATACAAGGAGTAGAGATAAAAAAACATGGATTAGAAAAAATAAAGGAAGTAGATATATTTTCCTTAAAGATAGATAGCACAATTGGATTTGAAGCAAGAGAAGAGTTTATCATAAGAAAATTAAATGGAAAGCATATTCTTTTTATAAATCACGATTCATACTCAATATATAGAAATCTATCAAACTTATCCGGGGCCGTAACAGTTGGTGACGACACAACACGAATTTCAGGTTATATCCTGCAAAGGTTTGGGGTGCCTTTGATTGGTATAGTTGATGGGGATAAAGATGGTGTCATTAAAGGAGAACACTTCCATAAAGGCTCAGTTCTTTTTGAAGTAGAAGGAGACGATATAGCTGGGGACAAAATTCAATCTCAATTTTTTAGAGATAAAATTGCTATAAAATATGATTTCCAGAAACTAAAAGATAACATTGAAAAATATTTGGGTAAAGAAATAATAAGAAAAATTGAATACTAAAACATTAGATAATATTTTAGCATCTTACTTGTGTTTTATTTCCTTCTTTTTCTGTTTTATAACGACTGCTGCTGATACTGTAGCCAATATGGCACCTGCAGCAACATATCCAATAATTTTTCTCATACACTTCACCTCCAGTGTGATAGATGTATTGAACATTATTGTTTTATAAATCTTTCGATAATAGTAATTATTTTTATAATTAATGTAAATTAATATTTAAAATAATAAATATCAATAACTGAAAACTAAATTAAGGATTATGAAAAATAAGGAGGATGGCAAAGAAATCAAAGAGTTTCTACAATTCTCTTGTATAGTGCGTCCACTTTTACTTCAGGTTTTAATCCTAATATCTTGGAGAATTTCATAATCTGCGGCGGTTCAAGGCTTGCTCTTTTTAATAAGTCATCATCTGCAAATATTTCTTTTGGAGTTCCATCCCCAATGATTTGGCCGTTTCCCATTACAACTACCCTTTCAGATAGCTCCGATACAAGGCCCATATCGTGAGTTATCAAAATAACTGTAACATTTTTCTTGTGGAGTTCTTTTACTATTTCTAAAATTCCCATAATTGATAACAAATCAAGACCTGTTGTAGGCTCATCCAAAACAAGAATTTGCGGTTCCATTACAACAACAGATGCAAGGGCTAATCTCTGTTTCTCTCCCCCAGAAAGTGACAGCGGGTGGGTATCTCGGTACTTAGAAAGCCTAGTTGTCTTTAAGACTTTATCAACTCTAGCTTCTATTTCTCCCTCTGGGAGATTAAGATTTTTAGGGCCAAAAGCTATTTCAGCAAATACAGTTTCTTCAAAGATTTGATTTTCAGGATTCTGGAAAAGGTGGCCAACTTTTCTTGAGAGCTCTGCAATTGAAGAATTTTTAGTATCTTCTCCAAGAATGAAGACTTTGCCTTTGCTAGGTCTTAAGAGGCCATTGAAATGCTTCGCTAATGTTGTTTTTCCACTTCCATTTTGGCCTACAAGAGAAATAAATTCACCTTTCTTTACAGATAAGTTGACGCCTTTTATTATTTCTTTTGATTCTGGATAGGTAAAATGAAGATTTTTGACATCAATTGAATTCATATGAAGAGCCTCCTACCTTCCTCAACTGTTAGTGCTATATCCTTAACATATCCTCCTTCTTTTAGGAGATATGTAAGGTAACTAATGTCAGGAACCATTATTCCAAGTTCCCTTAGAAGAGGAACTTTCTCAAAAACCTCTTTTGGAGTTCCTTCCAAGACTATTGAACCTTTGTCCATTACAACTACTCTGTCAGAAAGCTCTGCTATAGGTTCTGTTCTATGCTCAACTAAGACTATTGTCATTTTTTCTTTTTCGTGAAGTTCTTTTAAAACTGAAAAAACTTCTCTTTTTCCAACTGGATCGAGTTGGCTCGTTGGCTCATCAAGTACAAGAATATCGGGCTTCATTGTGAGAGAAGCTGCTATCGCTATTCTCTGTTTTTGTCCACCCGATAAATTTCCAGGAAACTCCTCCCTCTTATCCCCCATATTAACAATGGATAGCGCCCAAGATATTCTCTCTTCAATTTCTTCTCTCGGAACAGCCAAATTTTCAGGCCCAAATGCCAACTCTTCTTCAACAGTCATTGCAAAAAGTTGGGATTCAGGATTTTGTAGTATCATGCCGACTCTTCTTGAGAATTCGCTTACTTCTCTGTCCTTTGTATTGATTCCATCTATAATGACATCTCCCGAAAAATCACCACTTATGGTCTTAGGTATTATACCATTTAATGTAAGGCAAAGAGTTGATTTTCCACAGCCAGACGGTCCGATGATTGAGACAAATTCACCTTTTTTTATACTAAGGTCTATTCCTTTGAGGACCTGTTCAGTTTGGGAATGGTATTTAAAATGAAGATTGTTAATCTCAATCATTACAACAGAGTTTCCAACAATCTTTATAAACTTTACATCAATTGAATTTGGAGAGGGGATTGTTAGTTGAAAGACTTATTGTGTATTGGAAATGTTAATCTAGATACAATTATGGGTGTTGAATCGTTTCCAGTTGTCAACGGTGAATCAAAGATAGAAGGGCTTGAAATCAGATATGGGGGGTCTGCTTTCAACGTTTCTGTGAACAGCTCGATACTTGGCCTAAGCTCCGGCGTTATGGCATCAGTTGGAAATGACAGCGATGGAATAATAGGCAATCTAAAAAATTATAATGTTGATTATTCTAATCTGATTCTTCAAAACTCGCCTTCAGGAAGAATGTTCATAATAAACAAAGAAAATGACAGAATGTTCCTCTTCTATAAAGGCGCTAATGATAAATTTGAAAAAAACATGATAAACTACCAAGTTTTTAAAGAATATAGATTTGTCCACGTTTCCCCCACAAAACTCGAAATTGCTGAGCATGCTATAAAAATTGCAAAAGAGAATAGCAATGTTGTAAGTTTTGATCCTGGAGAACAACTATGTTACTCCAACTCTGAAGAGGTATTAAAAATTATTAAAAATGTTGATTTTCTTTTTGTCAACAGACATGAACTTTTTGCTCTTTTAGGTTCAAGTGATATAGAGGAAGGTGGGCAATACCTAACTAAAAGAAGAGCCAAAAATGTCATAGTCAAAGCTGATAAAAACGGCGTTTATTATTTTGGTAAAAATTATATTCATGAAAAGGCGTTCCCTGCCAAGGTAATTGATCCTACGGGTGCAGGAGATAGCTTTTCCTCAGCTTTTATTGCTAACTACATAAGAACTTCCGATATTAGAAGTTCATTAAGGTATGCAAATGCAGCTGCAAGTTTCTGTGTCCAGAGTTATGGGGCCATATTAAAGGTTAAAAAAGAAGATATTGAAAAATTATACAGGAGTAGATTGGATGGATAAAAGAGTTATAGATATTGCAGAGGATATAAAGGAAATGAGGATAAGAGGGGCTGCCAAAATAGGAAGAACTGTTGCAGAGGCCATAAAAATAGAAGCACAGAGCTTTAGTGGAGACGATCCTAAAGAGTTTGTCAAAGATATTAAGAAAACTGCTAGATATCTCATTTCAACAAGACCGACTGCAGTATCCCTTGAGAACGCCCTTAGGTATGTGCTTGTTGAACTTGCAAAGGCATACAAAAATGGAGAGAATGTCAAAAACCTAAAGATTACGGTATCAAAAGCTTCTGATGAATTTTGTGAGAATTCAAACCTTGCGCTTGAAAGAATAGCTGAAATTGGATCAAAACGTATAATGGACGGAGATGTCATTTTCACTCATTGTAATAGCTCTATGGCACTTGGAATTATAAAGAAAGCCCATAGGGATGGAAAGAAGATAAAAGTTTATGCCGACGAAACAAGGCCAAGGCTTCAAGGTTTACTTACGGCAAAGGAGCTTTTGAACGAAGGTATAGACGTCACGTTAATCGTGGATTCTGCCGCTAGAATATTCATAAGAGAAGCTGACCATGTAATTATTGGTGCAGATGCTGTAACAGCAAACGGTGCCGTTGTTAATAAAGTTGGTACCGCTACACTTGCCTCAATTGCACACGAAGCAAGAGTAAAGGTAATCGTTGCTGCAGAAACTTACAAATTTAATCCTCAAACTTACTGCGGAGAATTAATTGAAATTGAAGAGAGGGATATTTTTGAAGTCATTTCAAAAGAGGACTATGAAAAACTTAAAGGGCTTAAGATAAATAATCCGGCCTTTGATGTCACGCCTCCGGAGTTTATAGATCTGATAATTACTGAAAAAGGATTAATAGCACCACAAGCAGCAATTTGGGTGTTGAAGGAAACATACGGATTAGGCCTATTTGACAAGGAGCCTTGGGAGGATTAAATTTATAAATTGTTACAGTTCTTTTTAGATTGCGCCTTGGTGGCTCAGCCTGGCTAGAGCGGCTGACTTGTAATCAGCAAGTCGGGGGTTCAAATCCCCCCCAGGGCTTCCGATTTTAATTCGAAATCACTTTGTGTTTTAAAGCCCTTAAATAGCTTGGATTCTTTATCTTTTATAGACTACGCTGCTCTTGTTTATCGAGAATACAACTATGCTGTCTTTTTCAATTTTATATATAATCTAATAGAATAGTACGGGACATTTATATCCCAAGCTGCTTTTTTACATCCTTTAACGAAACAAGATTTTCCTTGTCAAAACTTTTAATGTAAGCGTTGAACTCTTCCCCGCTCAAAGCATCTTCCTTTTTCATCATGTGTTCCTTGATGTAAGTAAGGTCTTCTTCTATCAAGTTAAGTTTTTCCAATATTGTTTTCTCTAGCTTAATTTCCATAATAATCAATTGCTATCAATTTTATATAAATTATCCTTTAAGTCTTTGGCTCAAGATCCAGACATATGGATGTCATGCACTACTGATAATCCAGATTCTTTTTGTTCTTAAATTTAGGGCCAAGAATTCGATTGGACCGATAAAACAATGGATAATAAATAAAGAATAAAAGAAAAACATAAATCTTTTATATGATTTGTTTTTCTCAATTTCATGGATAAAAAGAAATTTGATTACCACTCTCTTTTTGTCGTTGGCCTAATAATATTTATTCCAGCCGGAGTATCTTTACTTCTGATGAATAGTATAGCAGGCTATGGATTAATTGGATTGGGTGCAATCTGGGCTATAGTAGGCTATTTCAATAAAGAAATTGGCAATAATAAATTGAATGTGAATATAAGTGGAAAAACAAAAGTTGATTGAAAAATAATTGGATTTGTCATATTCTTCTTGATTATATTGCCAATATTTTTGTCCTTCTTTTTAAAATACAGCTGATACGATGAAAAGTTATGATTAAGAAGAAAATAACATTATCCTTTCTTTCAATTCAAGAACTTATTGTTTGGCATCACATGCCGCTCATTCCACCTGCACTTAGCTCTAACTGAGATCTAGGTGATTCGAGTCTTTTTCATAGGGAAGATGTAGATTGCAGAATCTTCAATCAAAAGCATTATTCTTTTAAATGTAGTGGTTATTTATAATCCAAATATAATAATTTCAAATGGATAAAAATATCTTGAATACTGAACTTAATATTCGACTAAAAATTATGCATACGTCAACGTGGCTCCCTCAACGAAGGGCTAAGAAATTAAAAAATATTGTGAAACATAATGATGTCTTGGGCTGGAGATTGTGAAGAAAGCGATAGGATTCCTTGGAAATGCGACTAAAGTTGAAGTTGACAAATCAAATGACACCCTCTGTTTAATAAAATTGAAAAGAGGCGCTTAATTGCTTCAATCAATCAACAATAGATCTAGCTTTACAAAGGCCATACATGACAATATAGATGCCATATGTCTTGTTTTAGCTGTAGTGCTGCTATACCCATTAGCTACAAATTATTTTTTGGTCTTCCATAGCTCTGTAGAAATTTTCAGCATGGTTATTGCGGCCGGGATTTTCATCATAGCAAGAAATACTAAAGATTATCAAGATAACGATTTCTTCATACTCATAGGGGTGGGCTATCTTTTTATTGGGATAATTGATGGCCTGCACACACTTGGATATGAGGGGATGGGGGTCTTCCAGATGCAAGGCCACAATTTAGCAAACCAGCTCTGGATTGCGGCAAGGTACCTCCAAGCAATTACTCTTCTGATATCCCCGTTTTTTTGAATAGAAAGGGCAATCTTCCTAAAATTTTTATTAGCTATTTTATAATCACCGGGCTTTTAATCTCTTCAATATTTTTCTGGGAAGTATTCCCAACTTGCTATGTCGAAGGTCAAGGCCTTACACCTTTTAAGGTAGCAAGCGAATACATAATCTCACTGATTTTGGTGATTGCCCTTCACTTGCTTTATACTAAAAGAAGTTTCTTTCAAATAAGAATTTTTTACCTCATCCTGGCATCCATCATACTAACAATATTTGCCGAGATATCATTTACAGCACATGTAAGCATTTATGATTTTTCAAAAATGCTTGGCCTCTATTTCAAGTTAATCTCATTCTTATTGCTATACAAAGCCTTTATCTCCATAGGGCTAAAAGAACCTTATTCGCTCCTTTTTAAGAAATTAAAGGAGAGCGAGGAGGAATACAGGACTATTGTCGAGGGGCAGACCGAATTCATTACTAAATTCTTACCTGATGGAACTCACACTTTTGTAAACGATGCCATGTGTAAGTTCTTTGGAATTACCAAAGAAGACATTTTAGGAAAAAAAATATTTGAAATGGATATTGGGGCCACTATACCAAATGAAGATATGGGGATGATAGATAAACATTTTGCCAAGTTTAGCCCAGCAAATCAAATAAACACCATAGCGCATAGATTTGTTTTTCCTGATGGAAACGAAAAGTGGGTAGAATGGACAGACAGGGCGATTTTTGATAAAAAAGGCAATATCTTAGAATTTCAGTCCATTGGAAGGGACATAACTGATAGAAAAATGATGAGAGAAGAGATAACTCTTCTGCACAACGCTATAGAGCAGACGCCCATAATAGTAAAAATAATTGATAAAGACGGCAAAATCGAATATGTGAATCCACAGTATGTCGAAGTAACGGGTTATGATCCATCAGAGGCTTTAGGAAAAAAACCAAGACTTTTTGAAACAGGATTTCTGCCCAAGGGGCGATTTGAAGAGTTATGGGATTCAATATGTTCCGGAAAAAGTTGGAAAGGGGAGTTCCAAAACAGGAAAAAGGATGGGACAATGTACTGGGAGTTGGCATCGATCTCCCCTGTAAGAAATTCAATAGGTGAGATAACTCACTTCATAAAAGTCTCAGAAGATATCACCTATAAGAAGCTTGCAGAAAAAGAAATCCAGGAGAAAGAAGAGGCTTTGAGGGGCATCCTTTCAGCGGCGCCAATTGGCATAAATCTTTTTCAGAACAGAACTATGATATGGTGCAACCATCACATGACTAAAATCACCGGCTACAGCGAACAAGAGCTAATCGGGAGAAATACTAAATTCCTCTATGCAAGCGAGGAGGAATACAAAAGATTAGGAGAGCTTTACAAGGAAAAGGTTGACGGGCATATAAACTCTGAAACCCAGTGGATAACTAAGGACAGAAGAGTTATTGATGTTTCAATCCTTTTAAATCCGTTAAACCCATATGACCTTTCAAAAGGGTACATAACAATCGTCTCAGATATCACAAATGCAAAAAGATCCCAAAGACAGCTTGATGAGAATCTAGAGTACTTTGCACACTTAGTAGACCATATAAGAAATCCTCTTACGATCCTGAGCGGGTTTGTCCAAGTCGAAACTGGAAATGAAAAACTAAAGGAGAGGCTCTTGAGGCAGATAGACAGGATTGAAGAGCTGATAAAACAGCTTGACCAGGGTTGGATGGATACAGAGGATACAAGAAAGTTTATGAAGAGATATATGTAACAGCACAGACGAATACATTGGACAATTCAGATGTATTACAAGAAATACCTAATAAAAAAGGAAATAAGATTTTCTATTAAAATAATTTTATCTAATCGAAGTATTAATAAAGAAATTTAACAATAATAAAAATATAAAAAGTTTTGAATGAAAACTTTTTGCAGATCTAAAAAGATCTTATTTTTTCTTAGTTGCTGGCTTTTTTCCTTTTGCTGGTGCCTTTGGTTTTTTTTCTACTTTCTTTACTTTACCTTTTTCTGCCATAATTTCACGCTCCGTAGTTTTTAACTACCACCATCTATAAAACATTAATACTATATAAAGTTATTGGCTACCGCTAACTTCAAATGATACTAATCATCCATAATGAGAGTTCATAACCGTCGATAATCAATTCAATAATGATTGCAATCTTATGTCTTTAGTTTGTTTATTTTACTTCTATTTTAAGGAATAGATTTTACCAGTTATCGTTCTTTTGCTATAGTTTCAATTAGATTATTCGTAATTTAACTCTCTGTTTATTAAATTTATATTAATTCTTAATTTGCTCTTTATTTATTTATAATTAATATTAAATATCAGTTGATACTAATTATACTCATGAAGGAAACTGAAGGTATAAAATATACAAATCAAAGAGTAGAAATCTTAAATTTTCTTCAAGGTAATTTAACGCATCCCACTGTAGACGAGGTTTATGAAGAAGTAAAGAAGAAGCTAACTAGGATAAGTAAAGCTACAGTTTACCAGAATCTTAGATTTCTTACCAATAAGGGTTTAATCCAGGAAGTCAATATCAAAGGTGTTTCAAGATTTGAGCCAAACTTAACTCCCCACCACCATATCATATGTAAAAACTGCGGATCTATTATTGATTTCGAATCAAAAGAATTAACTAATTACTCTTTAGAACTAATCAAGAAAATGAAAGAATTTAAGATAGAGTCTACAAATACGAATTTCTTTGGAATTTGCAGCAAATGTAAATAAAATATAATAAATTCTTTGAGTTGAAATAAACTGAAACTACATATTATTTAAATATCCTAGCTATAATAGATAGTAAGGTGAGTTTATGCCTATTGTGGATGAATCCGTTCCTTTAACAAAGAAAAACATTGAAGTTATCCTAAACTATCTTCCCTATTTTGAAGACAAAAATCAGAAATTTTTTGATATATTAATGCCTAAAAGAGACGGAGGAAATATTGTTGAATATATCTATGTTACTTATTCGGCAAAATTCATGGAGTTCTACAGGGAATTGCATGAACAAGGATTTGTCACAAATTTTAACTGGCTTGATTCTACTCTGGAATCAAATGATTTATCTCATTACTATGAACTTTTAGAAGATGCCGATATCGCGACACTGAGAAAACTTATTACAATAATTGTAAGGCACGATAAGCACAACGAGGGATTTTTCGCAGATGTGATTGATAGCGGTCTTCTTTTAGCTATGCTTAACAGATTGAAAGAATTAAATGAAGGGATAGAATAAGTGTATCGGGTACGTCTCTATGGAAAATTTTCACTGCCCAAAATGTAGACTAGAAATTAAATCTGATCCTACTTTTTGCTATAAATGTGGGTTTGATTTGAGAAAAATAACTGAATTACTCCGAGACGGGGATATTTTTTACAAAGAGGACAAATGCCCAGATGCAATTGAGTGCTATGAAAAGGTCATAAAAATAGACTCAAATAACGCACTTGCATGGTATGGCAAGGGAAATGTACTTCTAAAACAAGGTAAAAATTCTGAGGATGTAACATATTGCGTCAAGTGTCAGTTATCTCCTGTTCTATCCGAAGCATTTTATAATAATGCAGTTAAATGCTATGAAAAAGCGACTAAAATTAATCCTGAATTTAAAGACGCATGGTACAATAAAGGAGTTGCACTTGAAAGGCTAGGAAAAGGTTCAGAAGCGAAGAAATGTTTTGAAATTACAAAAGAGCTGAATCTAAATCAAATCTAAATTATTAAAAGGATTAACCATAGCGAATTTTAAGCGATAACACTATGAATACTAAAACAAGTGATACCCCATTGGCAACTATAATAGGAGTATTATCTATTAAAACTCCATAAGAAAACCACAATAAAATTCCTGTGAAAAAAATAATGTACATCAAAAGGGATATGTCTTTAGTCTCTTTAAACTTCCATGTTTTCATTACTTGAGGAATAAAGGATATTGTTGTAAGTGCACCAGCTAAAAGCCCTAACATAGTTATCATTTCCACGCTTTTAAGAGAATATAATCTTCTTAAAAGGCTTTAGTTAATCTTTCCAGAATACTCAATTAAACTAAAATATCGCTATATAATGAATATACTCTTCTTAACTTAGTATTTGAACATTAGTTATTGATTTTTATAAATTATTAATTAAAAATTTAATATTAATTCTATAATATTAATAATTAAGCAATAAATTTATAAATTATTATCGAAAAACAACTAACAAATAAACAAACTCAGAGGATCAACATGAAAAAAGCACTAGTGGTATATGTAGTAATAATAATTTTAATTTCTGCAATGCCTATTTTAGGCGAAACTACCGGCTATGAAAAAATGGATAAGACAGTCCGAAAGAGTGTCGAATCTGGCTTATCAAATATTGATGTGATTATAGAGTTTTATGAATTAGATGATTCTTCAAGAGCTTTGATTTCTAAGGAAAAAATAATCAATGAGTTTATTGAATTAAATTCTATTCATGCTATACTGAGTGCTGATGAAATAAAAAACATGATCTCAAGTCAATATGTAAAAAACATATGGCACAATTCGAGCGGACTTACACTTTTTGACACAATAACTTTCTCTTCTGAAGATCATATGGTTGTCAATGGTTTTATGGGCGCAGATACAATTAATGCATCACCTCTGTACCAAATAGGATACAAGGGAAATGGTGTTACAGTTGCAGTGTTGGACACTGGTATACGTGAGACACATGTTGAATTTCCTAATGGAAAGATTTTATATCAGTATGATTTTGTAAATAATGATTTAGTGGCTGAAGATAATGATGGTCATGGAACATTTGTTTCAGGGATTATTTCTGGCCAGGCTTATACCACAGCTGATTGGGCAGGATATTACGACTTTGTTGATACAACACCCACAAATACTATGGGCGTTTCACCAGGCTCAAAGCTTGTAATTCTTAAAATAATTGAAAATGACCAAGGTACATTATCAGATTATTTAGAAGCGTGCAACTGGTTAATTGCCAACAAAAATATATACAATATCCAAGTTGTGAACATGAGCGCCGGATGGGATGTAGATTCAATGGTAGTGAGCGGCTGGCCTTTAGATGGGACAGATCCAGCTAGCATGGCTGCAAATTCAGTTGTAAACAAAGGTATTGTTTGGGTGAATGCAGCTGGAAACAGAGGTCCATCATCCGATACAATTGGTTCACCTGCCAGAGCCAAAAATGTCATCACAGTTGCAAATGCGATTGATAGAACTGTTGTATCTAATGGAGTGACAATAATAAAAAGAGCTCCAATTTCAATAGCAAACGATTCAAGCAGAGGTGGAGGATATTCTGGATTTAAGCCAGATGTTTCAGCACCAGGTACTCAAATAATGTCTTCTTTTATATCTCATGATTATGATTATGCTCTTGCAAGCGGAACTTCTTTCTCTGCTCCTTTTATAGCAGGATCAGCTGCAATATTAATTCAAAGACATCCCAACTGGACCCCTTACCAGATAAAACTTGCTTTAATGAGAACAGCAACACCAATAGCCGGGGTATCAGTTTATGAACAGGGCGCAGGACTTGTCAATGTCAATAGGGCATTTTCATACAGACAAGACTTTGAAAGAGCCGCCGTAATTGGAAAAGTAATGGCTATATTAAAGAAAAATAAAGAAAACAACTGACATTTGTATATTTATTCTTTTTATTAGTTAATTTTATATCTTATTGTTTGCATTTTTCATTATGAGTATAGGGGAAGAGGTAATCCTTGTAGTTGATTTTGGAAGTCAGTATGCACATCTAATAGCAAGAAGAGTCCGAGAGCTTAAGGTCTACTCTGAAATAGTATTTCCTGAGATAACAGTTTCAGAAATTGAAAAAATCTACCCCAAAGGGATAATATTGTCGGGAGGGCCAAGGAGCGTTTATGAAAAAGATTCCCCTGTCCTAAGCGATGAAGTATTTGATTTTATTCTTAAGAAAGAAATTCCAGTTCTAGGGATATGTTATGGTCATCAATTAATTGCATTTAAAATGGGGGGCAGTGTTAAAGGTGAGAAACGAAAAGAGTATGGCATTGCAACAGTTGACATACTTGACTCTGAAGGAATATTCAAAGATTTAGATAAGAAAGAAACAGTATGGATGAGCCATGGAGATCAGGTTTTTGAGATACCTCCAGATTTCATTGTAACATCTAAGACTGAGACCTCTCCAATAGCAGCCTTCAGAAATACTTCCAAAAAAATTTATGGATTGCAATGGCATCCTGAGGTTGTACACACAAAGAACGGCAAAAAAATTCTATCAAATTTTGTATATAATGTATGTAGCTGTCAAGGTACATGGGATCTCTCTAATTTCATCGAAGAAACGATCAAGGAGATCAAAAGTAAAATAGGTAACGGTAGGGCAGTTATAGCCTTGAGTGGCGGTGTTGATTCATCTGTTGCAGCTGCAATAACTGAAAAAGCAATTGGGAACAGATTGTATGCAGTATTTGTTGACCACGGGCTATTAAGAAAAGGTGAAGCAGAAATAGTATCAATGGCTTTTTCAGGCCACGATATCAACTTTAAAAAAATTGATGCAAAGAAAAGGTTCTTTGAAAAGTTAGACTGTGTATCAGATCCAGAGAAAAAAAGAATGATTATCGGTGAAGAGTTTATCAGGATATTCGAGGAAGAAGCAAAAAAGATAGGGGCTGACTTCCTTGTGCAGGGAACTATTTATCCCGATATAATTGAAAGTGGAAGATCTCAGCATGCGGACACAATAAAGTCTCACCACAATGTTGGCGGGCTTCCAGAATCAATTTCATTTAAGGAGATAATTGAGCCATTGAGAGATTTATATAAGGATGAAGTCAGAGAAGTTGGAAGAAAGCTTGGGCTCCCCGATAAAATAATTGATCAGTATCCATTCCCAGGCCCTGGTCTTGCCGTTAGAATCACTGGCCCAGTTACAGAAGAAAACATCAGGATCTGTAGAGAAGCCTCGGCCATTGTTGAGGAAGAGCTAGAAAACGCTTCAATTGAAAACATCTGGCAGGCATTTGCAGTTACCCTGGAGGATAGGGTAGTTGGAGTTGTAGGGGACCAGAGAAAGTTTGGCAGGATAGTTGGACTTAGGGTAGTAGAATCCCAGGACGCAATGACGGCCAACTTTAAGAAACTCCCGTGGGATTTACTGGAGACCATCTCAACCAGAATAACAAATGAGATTCCAGAAGTAGTTTCAGTTGCTTACTTCATAAGTCACAAGCCCCCTCAAACAATAGAACCCTGTTAGTTGATTTATATGGTCTTTCTTGAGATAAAGGACAACCTAAGTTATATTTCTATGAATACAAATATCGGCGTCATAGAATCTGGAAATTCTTGCATATTAATCGATGGAGGCGGTAGCAAAGAGGACGGAGAACATATACTTTCAATTTTGCATGAAGAAAATATCGTTCCAAAAGCAGCCATAATAACACACGGTCACTGGGACCATTTTTATGGAATTCTTAAAATAAAAGAAGACTTTCCAGAAATAAAAATATACTCATCTCCTCTCGAAAAAGCATTCATCGAAAATCCTTACCTTGAATTTTATTCTTATTTTTCTTCGACATCACCCTTAAAAGTTTCTGACACTCCTCTGGAGTTTAATGGAATTAATGTCGATGGTGTGTTGGATAAGGGATTGGTGAAAATCAACGGAGAAGAAATGGAGATTATCCCTTTGTCTGGGCACTCTCCCGGTGGGATAGGCATACTATACAAAGGAGTCCTATTTTCTGGTGATTGCCTCTATTCAGTTCCTTCCCTAGGTATATATAAAATGCCTTTTTATACAAATATACAGGCTCAATTTGAGGATCTAAAAATCTTATCTAGTTCCGAAATTGAATATTGTCTTCCCGCGCACGGGCTTCCAATAAGAGGCGCTGATGAATTTAAAAAGGCTCTTATTGAAAACAGGAAAAAACTTGAGACCCTAGAAGAAATGATCTTAGAAATAATCAGTGAGGAAAAAAGTGAAGATATTATCAAAAGTGAAATAAGTGCTAAATTATCAATTAATTATGATTTTACAAAGTATATCTATGTCACAATAACTACAAAGGCGTTCCTCCATTATTTGTATAATGCCGGTAAAGCAACCTTTGTAATTGAGGATGGAATCTTAGAATGGGTATCCTTACAGAAATCTTTTAAGGAAAAATCATAATTATCAATTATGCATAAATTGCCCGTATTTCTCATTTTCTTATTGTTTTCATCAATGCTGGGCTCAAGTATGGTAGAAGCATCTACTTATGATGTGATAGTCGTTAGGGGGGATATTTTAATTGACTATACAGTAGCACAAGCTTATTCGCAGAAGGAAAAAATCCCCATATTACTGACAGACCCAAAGACACTCTCGGGGTCTTCTAAAAGAGAGCTGATGGGTTTTTATGACGAAGGCGCAAGAAAAGTTCTCCTTATAGGTGGAACAACTGACGCTATTTCAGAGAATATTGAACTTGACATAGCCAATATCGGATATGAGGTGACTAGGATATGGGACTGGGACAGGGCAGGTACAGCTGCACGTGTTGCTATCGATTTATGGAAGTCTTCAAGGGAATCTGTAATTATCAACGGAAATATAGAGGAATCATACCTCATTGCTTCAAAATTTGCAATGAAGAGGGGGATTCCTATTCTAATCACAAATGAAAACGAACTAACCGCTTCAACTATAGAGGCACTTGAGATGATAAATGCCAGAAAAGTCTATGTAGTAGGGCCGATGATTTCAGATAATGTTGTAAAAAGTCTCACGTCGAAAGGAATAGCCGTAGAAAGACTTGGGAAAGATATTAATACATCAGATGTGATTGGTCTTGAAGAGGAAGGATTGAATCTCAAGGTAGACATACTTTCAATGCTAGCTGGATTATTTTCTGGAGCTCTGGCACTATTACTAATTTATAGGTTTAAGAAAGACAATTCTATTCCCGTATTTGTCTTAACGGAAGATGAGAGGAAACTTATCCAGGCACTTAAGAATGGTGAAGACAGGCAGGAAAAACTGCCGGATGCTACTAACTTTTCTAGACCAAAGGTCACAAGGCTTGTGATGGACCTTGAATCAAGAGGAATTATCTTCCGAGAAAAGAAAGGAAAGACATATAAAATAAAGCTAGATAAACCCATCAAGGATACCCGATAGGAGGATTATCATGAAATGTACATCATGTAAGAGGGAGATTACCTCAAATGAGCAGGCCGTTCAGTTTCCCTGCCCTTCTTGTGATGAGATTGTAATAAGATGCGAAAGATGCAGAGTACTTGTAAATAAGTACCAGTGCAAATGTGGAGAGTTTGTAGGCCCATAAAAGGTGTTTTGATGGCTGATTTTAATTTAAGTATCACGGCAATGATTATGCCAGATTCCCCGGATGTCGATATAGGGGTAATGAAAAAGGCAATCGAGGCTGCAATACCTTCCAATATGAAGCTTCACAAAATTGAAGAAATTCCTATTGCATTTGGTCTTGTATCTTTGAAAGTCATGTTATTGGGCAAGGATCAGGCCGGCGGAACTGACGAACTTGAAAACAACTTCACAAGTATAGCGAATGTTACTCAAGTGGAAGTAACTGACGTCAGAAGACTATTGTAGGTTAATTTTTTTATTTTATTTACAAATTGTTTCTATTCTTTTTTCTAAAACCACAACTTTTATAATGAATAAGTATTAAAAATAATTGGTGATTTAATGGGAGATGATGTCTATACTTATGAAAATACAGTCACCTGGAAGAAAGAAAAGATAGGAGACTTATCCTGGGAAGGAAAGCCCACAATAGAGATCGCAACACCGCCTGAATTTAAAGGGCATGAAGGTATAATAACACCAGAAGATCTCTATGTTGCAGCAGAGAATGTTTGTATATTTACTACTTTTCTTTCAAGGGCAAAGCTTGTCAATTGTAACTTTAAAAGTTTTAAAACAGATGCAAAGGGATTTTTAGAAAAGACAGAAACTGGTTATGTTTTTACCAAGATAGTACTAAATGTCCATGTAACAGTTGCTACAAAGGAAGATATCCCAAGGGCTGAAGAAGCTATAAAACTTGCAAAAGAAAGATGCTTCATTGGGAACTCAATTAAAACAGAGGTAGAACTTAAATCATTCATAGAGGTATCTTCATAATACTTTTTTTATTCCGCCTATTCCCTTTGATTTCGCTTCCCTGAAAATAAACTTGTCACCCTCGCTAAGATAATAACTATTATATTTAAATTTCATTTTTATTAAAGCCCTGTCTCCTGTAGACAGATACTCCTGATTGTAAATCTTTTCAAAAGTGACTGTTTCAGATACCGTCTCAAGATGTATTATCGGCTCGTAACCTTCTTTTATCCTTGTTGGGTGATTTAGTATGAACACTTCGGCTAAGAACTCTCTCACAGATTTACTTTCGCCGTTTTCATCCTTTATTACCATCCCTCTTTTTATGAGGTCGGCATCTACACCTTTAATAGCTATGCCAAGGATGTCACCGACTTCACCCTTAGCTTGAACAAGATGGTGCTGTTTTATTGACTGGCATGACACCGTTTCATATCTATCGTTTATTGGCCCTAAAAGAAGCTCCTGGCCTTTTTTCACAATGCCTTGCTTGACCCTTCCACTAACAACAGTTCCTGCACCTCTAACTTTGTAAACTTTATCAATGTACATCAAAAACGGTTTTTTGTAGAGCTCATCATTTGTTTTTTCTGGGAGATTCAAAAATAGTTCATTTAGTATATCAAGACCTTCTAAGGTAATTGAAGAAGCTTTTATTATGGGGATCAAAAATCTTTCGGATACCTTCTTTGAAATATTCTGCGCAGTTTCTTTGTCCTTAACAGTAAGGGGAACTTTCCCAACTCTTCTCAAAAGTGCCGAGACATCTGATATAACTTGTTTTGCATCTTCATAGGAAACTTTGTCTATCTTTGTTATTACTATGATAAGAGGGATATCCATTGCGAGAGCAATTCCAAGGTGCTCCTTTGTTATTGGTGTTACTCCGTCATCTGATGCAACTATCAAAAGCACATAATCTACCCTCTGCCCGAGGATCCCTCTGACAGTAGTCCTAAGCCATGGTGCATGACCTGGGCAATCAACAAATGAAATAATCTTTGTTGACCTATCAATTAGGTCGGCCACTTCTTTTTTGTTAAGGGGATTTTTTAGGTATATTCTTTCATCGCCTTTAAATCCAAACACAGAATGTGTGATCTCAGCAGTCAACCCTCTTTCTATTTCATGCGGGAGAAAATCAAGAAATATTCTGGTCTTTCCAACGCCATCATCTTCCATGCCTGTAAGTAGAGTACCGATGAGTGTCGATTTTCCATGATCGACATGGCCGATAGTGCCTATAGTGATGTGCTCTTTTATGCCTTTTTCAGAATTTGCTTCTTCAATTGTGACCCTCGCATAAAAGCCATTTTCATTATATCTTTCTATGTCAGTTATCTTAGCACCTATTCCCTCGGCAAGTCGCTTTATAACGTCAAGTGTTTTTTCAAACTCTTCTTGAGATTGACAGACAACATCACCATCATCTGATACACCTATTATATAGTAGGCCTTTCCACCGCCTGTTTTTAATCTGTACTTCATCTGGGCGGACAACCTCTCCCTTCTGTCCTTTAAGAGGTGCTCATCTCCTAGCGCTGACTTGAACTCTATGTTCTTTCTCTCACCTTTTTCAAGGACCTGGTGTATACTCTCCTTCATTCGAAAGTATTACCTGAAAATACCATAAAAAGGTAACTACTATTAAAAAATGAAAATCGGTAAGCAATATTTAGAAATATACATTTTTTCATAGAAAACCTTTAAATAGTAAAATTTATAAGTTATAATGTATATTAGCATTAATGAGATGATAGAATGGTTGGCAATGATTATGATGACCTCAAAATGGAGTATGTCAAGCTTAAGCAACAACTTGATACCTTCATGCAGATCATGCCTCGAATGGGATACAGTGGCGCTCCGGTAGAATCAAAGGAGATTGTCACAAAGCTCGACGAGATAAAAGAAATATTAAGTGCGGCGGCAGTTGAGGAAGGAGGGGTCTATGAAGACCCCATTGTCGGAAAACTTGAGAAGCTGATAAATCTCTTGGAATCAAGCATGGTGGTCGAAGGTGCAGAAGGCGAAGAGGACAAATTGATGGACTCGCTATCAAAAGTTGCCACAACAATGGAGCAGGTAGCTGAGTCAATCAGGATGAACACAGAAAAGCTTCAGGAGATGGAGAAAACCTTTAAGACGATGGGTCAGACTTATTCAACAAAACAGGAGCCACTAAAAAAGATGCAATATGAACCGGAAGAGCGGTTTGAGAGAAAGATAACAGAGGAGAAAAAAGAGCCTTCAAGCAGGGAGAAGCATGAAGCCCTGATTGATGAAACGCTAGGTGAATTTTCTGAAAGTGAATTCCTAAGAAAGGTAAACCAAGTACTTCCTGAAGAAAGGATAGAAACCATTTTTTCAAAAAAGGGTATGGAACCTAAAATGGAAACAGGGCTAATAGACGACGAGCCCTCTATGGAAGATATCTTAAGGGAGGCCCAGGAACTTGGAATTGATACAAAAGAGCTTATGAAGGATATAAAGGGAGGTAGCACAAAAACAAAATCCTCAGGATCTATATTTGCTCCCATAACTCTTTACATTCTTGGTATATTTTGGTTGGTATTTGCCGTACTATTTTTGTTCAATAATATGGGGATGCTCCCAACAAACAATCCAATTTCTTCGGTATTCAATATTTTGAGAACTGGGTTTATGGGTTTAATATTCTATATAGTAATGATGGTTACAGGTATACCGCCCATACTATTTGGAATGAAAGCAAGAACACCTTCAGGTTCAAAGGGAAGCGATAATGGTGTATTCTATGTAGTAGGTGCACTGTGGCTTGTTTCAGGAATACTGTTCCTAGTTTTCAAAGGGCTTCAAGGGCTTCCTTTACCAGACCTTGGTATAACTCTTGATCTAGGACTTTCACTGATACTAATATTCTCTTCTGCCCTTGCAATAGTTATGGGGACAGAGTTTTCAAGAAAGAAGATAGTGATATGATCTTTGAGATATTCGCAAATCAAAGGATAACTATTAAATAATCTTTTATTATTTTTATTATATACTCAAGGTATTCCTATGAGTTTTAAGCTAATAAGAAAAAGAGGGCCAGTATCAAAAAAAGCCCAAGTAGAAGTAATTACAGTAATGTTAATTCTAGCTATTACAGTCGCAGCTGTTTTTGCCGCATACCGTTTTGCTGGACCCCAAATTGAAAGGTCAAGAGATGTGTCAAGGATTACTTCAATGCAGAATGCTCTTTTAGAACTTGATAAAAAGATTAGAGAAGTCAGATTTGAAGGAGAAGGAGCTCAGCGTTATATTGACATTAATTTTGACAAGGGAAACATCAGCGTTGACCAGAACGATGATACAGTTTGGTTTTATATGGACGCACCTGGAATTGAAATTGCTCCCCAACAAATGGGAATGGATACTTATTTTAATGGAAGAAGTATTAATATTAAACTTCAATACGGTGGAGAAATAGATATTCTCTCTCGATTTGAAGTGTTGAACTTTGGACAGTATAGAATTTATATAAAGAATGAAGGTGCAAATGATGTCCTTCTAAGTCTTTCTCCAGAAATTCCTGTAACTGGGGATACTTGGACTTTGCAGGGATATGTTTATGATAATACCGAAGGTCAAACAACAGAGAGCAACCCTATAATGAATACTACAGGTGATACTATTGACCCGCCTCTTGCTAATGCCGAAATTGTTTTTATTAATGATAAGCTTGAGACAATTGCTATTACAAGAACTAGTTCTCAAGGGAGATATGCAGTAAAACTTCCTAAATCTGACGGTCCCAACGATTTGAAATTGTATGTCTGTGTCAATTTATCTTCTTATGTGATGAAGGAAATTGAAGTTGATAAGTATGTAAATACTAATCAATATGAAAAAGGTTTTATCCTAAATTCTGGGCCGTGGGAAGTAAATATGTATGATCTCATTGCAACTCCAAAAAATGATTTTGAAATTTATTATGACGATAACGACTTCTTTAACATCCCTATGTACAAATTAACAAAACAGGACATATTTGAATCAGTACCAATTGCAGTAATTCTATATACAGGTGGAACAATTTCTGGAGAGGATTATCGGTTAAATAATGATTTAGACTATCTTCTTTATGATGTAATGGATGCTTTCGATAGTTCGTCTACAAGTAACTATCACTGTAGTTATTTTGTTGTATATGGGGGTTTTGATGAAAATACATATCCAAATGGCCTCGGACTACAAAATAGTGATGGAAGTCCAATAAATTATATAGATACAGGAAACAATGTTAGGATTTACCCCATCTCTTGGCTCTTAGATCCTACCAAAAGAAAAAGCCCTTCTGATTACAGTCCATTGGATTCAACTAAATTTAGAGATATAGCAATGATCGACGGTAACCCAGATATATTAAATTATAGGGACTTTTCGCTTATAGTTGTAAGCTCAGGTGCAACCAATGATTCCAACTTATTGCCAAAACTTAATGCTTATAGGGGCGATTTGTCAAATTTCTTGGCCCTTAACAGATTATCTTTCAAGGGAGTAGATTATTCTAGGGGCCTTATCACTTTTGGTCAATTTTCTATTGTTGATGGAGTTGATCCAGATAGTCTGAACTATTTCCCTTATCCTTCTCTTGTAAATGACCTTACTCCCCCAAGGGTAACAAATGTTAACATTGTTCCAGATGGTCAGAGTGTAGGCGCTCCATTAGTTCAACATCCGTATGTATGGATTAATGGTGATGGGGGAAAGGTAAATCTATATTCCAATATAAAAGATACGAGTAGTATTATCCATGCCGGAGCTAATGTTAAAAAAGACGATGATATCGTTGCAGGAACATTTTTGTTTGATGATGGACGTGCACCGGATAGGATTTCAGGGGATAGTACTTATTCAGCAGAGTTGATACTTCAGGGGGGCTTATCAGAAGGAATTTATCAAGTTTCAGTTGAATCAACTGATGAATATGGGAATGTTTTTAATCCTTCTGATACACTCTCAACATATCAATTTGAACTGAAAATAGATACTTCTCCGGCAAATTCTTCGCTATTGACATCTTCAATACTATCTCCAACAACAAGTCCTTATACTAAACTGACTTATTCAGTTTCAGATGATTCAAGCGGAATTGATAGGTCAACTTATAACGATCAAGTCTTGAGCTATGAAGGCAATCCGTTGAGAAACGATCCTCACTCTTATTATCATTATTTAACTTTATCCGATTATTCATTTAATTATTCTGTAATAACATATGATAAAGCTCAAAACCCATCTCCACCTCTAAATATTGTAATAATAAAGGATACATCTCCACCAGATATTTCCGATCAATATATCCCTCAAGGAACAATAACTACTGGCACTCCTGAGATTAGGGTAGATTATAATGATGATGGCGCAGGAATACGCGGATCTAGATTGTATCTTGATGGGGTCAATACCAATGCAAATGTTTCTGGAAGTAGTATGATTTCGTATACCCCTCTATCTGATGAAGCCAATGGTAGCCACACAGCTTCAGTGTATATTGAAGATGATCTGGGCAACTTTTTAGTTTTTCCTTGGAGTTTTGATATTAAAATGCCTGGACCAAATTTGAATATTAATGACCCTCAACCATTTTTGACATTTACAAATAATCCTTCAAAAACAATTTCAGGAACTACATCGACAGATAGAACTATATATCTTGATATAAATGGTAGCCCTGTATTTTCAACAGCTGGTCCAAATTTTAATTTTGTAGGGGTAAGTTTAGATAATGGATTAAATATAATCGAATTGAAAGCTGATGGTTTTCCTGATGGAGACGAAAATAATACGGTTGTAACTAGGTGGTTAGTTCTTGATAATACACCTCCTTCAATTAGTATACTTGATCCTACCATAGGAAATCCTCAAAATGTAAAAACCGGAGGTAAAGCATATGTCACCTTTACATATACTGAAAAATATCCAGCTTCATACACAATCAAATTATTAAATGGCGGAACTTTTTTGGGGCAAACTTCAACTGCCATAAAAGATCCAAACGTTGATTCTGTTCAAGCGGGGGGAACTCATATAATAATGGGTATAATTGATATACCAAATACAGTTTCCGATGGGCTTTACGATATTGAGATAATAATGACAGATTTGGCAGGAAATGTAAGTCTTGCGGCAACAGCAAATGATATAATCCGGGTTAAAAATTCTGGGCCTTCCATATCGAATCCATCCCCTGCAAATAATGCACCAGCACTTCCTACGGACCCTATTTCAGTAACAATAACAGATGAATATGCCGGAGTTGATAGAAACTCAATTAGGATGTTTATATTAGGACAATCTAATGATAATGTGAGTGTTATTAATCTAGACGTAACTGATAATCTTGTTATTGGTGCAACTATGGATGGGTATGGGTATACAGTAACGTATCAACCGACATGGGCTTGGGAGAATACTAAAAAAATTAATGTTTCAGTCGAGGCATCTGATAAACTTGGGAATAAAACTTCTGACAGTTGGTATTATATCACAAGTTCACAAGTGCCAGATATAAATAATTTGTCTTTAGATAATAGAGCCGCAGAAAAAGATGAAAATGGAGATCCTTATATTGTAAGATTAAGCTTCGATGTAACTCAATGTTCAGACAATCCTGATACATATGACGCAATAAAAGAAATAAATATCTCTATAGGAAAACTTGGATATATTAAATATGTATCCGACGGAGTTGCAGGAAAGTCAAAGCTTGTAAGAACAGATGATTCTTTAGCAGGTGACCCACCTTCTATCACAGTTGATCATATAGTTGGTGGATGCACAGGGAGTAACTTATTTACGTATAACTTTAAAAACTTGAATCAAGTAACTTTCACAGTCCCTGAATATGCAGGAGACCTTAATAATAAAGTATTTATTACTGCAGTAAATAGTGAAGATTGGCAATCTACTTATGAAACGTATCTAATAACTTCAAAACAAAAATATGTTTCTTCACCAAATACATACTATTATGGGAAATACTCGTGGCTTCCAACATTCCAAGGACAAGATTTGTCTATCGGAAGGGTATCAAACGAACCAGTTGGATTGAACTATAAGATTTACGGGCAAGTGAATGATGCACATAGAAATATTCCTGTAATGTACACAGCATGGCAAAAAATAAAACATGGTAACACTATCGAAATGGATCAGTGGTCAGGTGGCCTTTACATAGACAAGGACGATAATAGAATTGAATGGGACCACGGAAGAATTCCTAGTGTATTTAAGTTTGATATTGAAGGTCGACCTGGGTCTGTATGGCCACCAGGAAAGCCATTTCAACAGAATACTTGGCTTACCCTAGACATGAATCTTGGACTATCTAATCGACAATATAACTTACAGAAATCTTCTTTAGAAAGCCCAATTGTAAATAGAATGTACAATGAATTTGCAATGTGCACTCATAATTATTTTGATATAACTGATACTGGGTGGACAAATAATAATGTCATAATCAGTCTAAAAACTTTTGAGAAGATATATCAAGAGAAGGGAGATCCATTAACAGTACCGATATCATCTAACAAGACATACTCTGGAGGAACTATTTTCGCGCCTCAAGCAGCAGGAGGTCCTGTCCTTTTAGTAAAAGAGCGAAGAAATATCTTTAATAGTCTTGAATCTACAATTGTAGTCACAACTTTGGACTTAGATAGGTATAAAAATAATAGAAATGCTACATACGGTAAAAATATGCATCCAAATGAAGTTTATTCTGGCGATGCAAGAAGATTACAACAGAATATTATTGTATATGCATGCGGCCATGAGTTATTAATTGATTGAGATGTGCACATGAAAAAAAGATGTATATTCAATAATAATTTTATTAACTCTAAAAAATCCCAAATGCATGTAGTCATGGCCATAATGTTAATTGCCATATTGCTGGCAACTGTTGTATTCTTTTGGAGAACATCTGAAGATTTTTCTCAAAGTTATTCAGAAAGTATAGATGAAAAAAGTTTTCAAAATATAGCTACATATATAGAAAATACGGTAGCCCACAACGAAATTGCTTGGATTGAAAGAACGCTTGTTCAAACAAATATGGTTATACCTTTAGCATATGATGGCCAAGAATATATTGGAGAAAACGAATTTTTTAGAATTGAATATAATACTTCAAAACCCAATCTATTATCCTTGTCTTCAAAAGACATATTGGCAGAAATTAAAGACACAAAGAACGTATACTTAAATACAAGATTTTATCTTGATGGCAGTTATAATATATACTCCAATCCAACAATTCCTGCATTAAAAGACAAAAATATAATAGGTGATTTCTTTTTATATAAGATTGAACCGATGGTATCAGGAAGAAGTCAGGAATACATAGTTCATTTGACCCCCACATTCAAATCTGCAGTAATTGGAGATGCAGGTCAACCACCTGAATCTCTGGCAAAGTCCTGTTTTCTTTTAGAATACCCTAAAAGTTATTGGAGCGAATACTATAATAGCGGGGAGAATACTTATTCAGTTTATCCTTCAAACTATTTTATAGTCAACACCAAAAAAAATGGGATTGATAATAGATACATTAATTATTATACTAATATTTTCATCCCTTCTAATTCTGATATGATTGAGTCATTGTCTGAAAGTCCTACTAAGGACATCTTAAATGACTATATAAAAAGTGGTGGTTCATTAATAATGCTTTCACAAAGTCCAACTTCAAAAAAGAAATATGATTTTCTTCCAATCAACATTACATTCGACAAAGGTAAATATGATACCATTGGAGTTTCAAAACAACACAATATTACCCAGAACTTAGAACCTTATGAAATTGCGGGAAGTTATTATTCTGCAAATGCAACAATACTCGATCCTTTTGTTGATGGGCCAGCAAATGAAATTTTATTGAGAGAGGTACCATATGCGCCATACCTCAATAACAATCCTTCCCTTATTCTTTCAACTTGGGGAGCAGGCAAGGTAGTTACAACAACTGTTCCAATAGATATTCACTCTATTGTGGATAATACCTTTAGTGTGTGTCCATGGTGGGACCCTGGTGAACTTGGCAATCCGCCTGATTGGCATTTTAGAAAACTTGTGGCAGTTAATTCTACAACAATTACCCGAGTAAATGAGCCAGTTAAAATAATAATTGATCCGACTTTTGATATTAATAAACTTGCCAAAGAGGGTTTTTTAGACCTTGAGGATACTAGTATTAATTTTGACTCTATTCGGGTAGTTGAACTTATAGGTGCAGATCCAGTTAGGGGGATATGTGGAAATGCAATCGAGATATCTAGTCAAAGTTACCCATTTAGGCCTAACCTTGAGGAATCGGGTTACAGAGCTGTACCAAAAGAATTTCACGAGCATACCATTTTTTTTGAATTAGAAGATTCAAAAGATTTAAGATTAGAGATAGAAATTCCTGTTGGAGCTCAGCATAAAGATGAACCTTTTGGGTCACCTTACGATATTAATAATCGAGGAAGTGACACAGATTTTAATATTACTATAAATGATATACCTGTTAGGGAATTATTGGAGCATTTGTCTCCTTTACCAGCATATCCAACAAATATCCCTGGATATTGGGACCCTTATGATGGTGTATCTAAAGGATATGCCAAATACAGTGTGGTCTTACCTCAAAAGTATTTCCATAAAGGTGAAAATAAAATAAGATTAAAAATGAGTGTTCCAGATAATCAAATTTATACGTGGTACCAGAATGTAATTTTTAGGCTTTATGAAAGAAGGTATCCCAACGAAGATGTATTGTTTTGGCAAGAATATCCGCCATTCTATGTGTATTTCTCTTTAGGGGTATCAGAACAAACACAAGGCATCTCAGATTCTAATACTTCTCCTGGACAAATAAGATATTATTATATCTATTTTGATATAGAAAAAAATGGAGATAAACCAACACCAGATTATAGGGAAAAACTTTCTTCACCGATACCAAAATGGTCACCTCAATTGGATAATCAGTATGCTTTCAAAAAACCCAAGTATAATGATAACTACGATATAGCGCTAGATAAATATCCTATTTTTATGAATGTTTCTTCCCCTTCAAGTGCTGATGTTGATAATAATGGTATTATAGATGTTCTAATCGGTTTAAGAGATGGAAATGTAACTGCAATAAAAGGTTCTGATGGCAGTATACTTTGGAAAAAACCTGTTGTTACAATAAATAATCCATCTAGATCTGGAAATACTTATTATAATTATGCAGGAATAGCTGGATCTCCTACAATTGGAGATATTAATGGTGATAACGATTTTGAGATTGTTGTGGGTGGTGCAACAATACAAGCTACTTTTACTCGAAATAACAATAGAATGGAAATTGATACTTTACCTTCCACCGTTTCTATACTAAGGGGACAAGATGGATTGTTATTGTGGAGCTTGGAGATAGATGGAGCATTAATGTCTTCACCAATTTTAGCAGATATTAATCAAGATGGATATAAAGATATTATACTTATTGATACAAAAATAGCCGATTTACGGTATAATGCAAATACTAAATCATTTACAAATAATCCTACAATTACAAGTACTCTATATGTTTTCAGCGGAAAAGAAATATTTAGTGGTATTAATCCACTTGATCCAAGATCACTTTTGTTGAAACATTCGGTAACGGTAGCTAATCCTCCTTATGACGCACGTTTCTTTGGGAGAAATGTATCCGGGTCGCTTGAATTTATGATTCCTAACTCTTCACCAGCCGTAGGCTATTTCAATGGGGGCGGTAATTTGGATTCTAAAGGTGACGGAGAACTTGATGTTGTATGGGGAGCTATTGATGGAGTCGTCAGAGTTTATTTTGGAAAAAGGAATTCTTCAGAGATTTATTATTTAAACAATAGTCCAGATTGGAGCACATCACTAGGAGTTCCTAGTGTTATACCAAATCCCCAAATGCCTTTGTCTTATATTTGTTCATCTCCCGCAATTGTACAGACAGACTATAAAAATGATTATGAAGATATTATAATCTCTATTGTTCGCACTAGAAATAATCAAAACTTTATCGACACAGTAATGTTGGACGGAAGTAACGGAACACCCATCTCCCGACCAATTATTACAAATGCTAATGATCCAACTAGAATAAATTCAAATGCTAATGAAATAATTGGGGGGCATCCTGTAATACATTCGCCTGAAGGTCAATCTCATAGAGGCCCTCAAGTATTTGTTCCAGTAGGATCAAACATAAAAGTTGCACATTTAGATTTTACCCACATAATTAAAGATGAAGCAATAAATGGTGGATGGGGGTCAATTCCTCAGAATAATCATACCTATGCAACCCCTGCAATTGTCGAAATAAATAATTATTCTACATATGTCAGAGAAGATGATTCCTTTTTTTCAGATATATTAATAGGAAACGAAGCAGGAGATTTATACTGTCATTCTTACAGAGATACAGATCAGAATAGTCAGAATGCCATTGTGAATAACTGGAAATACGCCCCTCTAAATCCAAGCCCTATACGTTCTTCAGTTATCGTAGATGACATAAATAATGATGGGAGATCAGAAATAGTGTTCATGACTTTTGATGGAAGATTAATCGCACTAGGTGCAGGAAATAATTACACACGCTGGAATTTTAACAGACACGACCTTAATGGAACAGCAAATACATTAACTAATCTTAACCCAATATCTTATACTTTTTCTGAACTTGAAGCAATTGAATTTGGAAATCCTACAGACCCTTATGATGATAAATTTAGATTACTATCTAAGTTTACAATTGGAGCTTCAAATAATTTCAAGACATATATGTCTGAGAAATGGATAACGATAGATACCAATAGAAATAATTTGTTTTCCGATGAGAGAGTTCTTTATGAAAAAGATCTTACAAAATTTAATATGAATACTTATGAAGGAAGGCCAATAGAAACTACATATGGCATTGAATCTATTTATGGGAACATAATTGATAACAATTTTATAATTAGTTTTATTGATAGAGGCATGATAAGACTGTTCAATAATATTATGGCATATACCTCTGCGCCAACAAAGAACATCCAAATTGAAGAAGGTATATGGGTGAATCTAGATTTACCAAATACTATTGGGTCAAGAGAATATATTATTGAAGGAACTGGAACTCATTTAACTATTTATGATCCTTATAATGCAGACGTTAAATACATTAAAGAACTTAGGGGAATGAGTATATATGGAACAATCTCAAGTTCTTCAAAAAATAAATATGTTGTTATAACTAGCTATGGCGCTTATTTGTCGCCCAACCCACAGGAGGGTTAAAAATAAAAATCTTCTTTAAATTTAAAAAATCTAGGAAAGGGCAGGATATAATTGACAATATAATAGCCCTTGGGATATTTACCATAGCTTTTCTTTATGTAGTATATATTGCTGCAAACTCATTGAATCCTTATCTTGAAAAAACTGAATATGTGGATGTCCAACTAACTGCAATTACTTCTATAGAAAAAATAATGTCTGACCCAACTTATGGTCTTGTTTCAAGAAATCATGTGTTATCCTACGACAAAATGGTTGACTTTGTAGCAAATGAAGATACTTCTAGATATCCAATATGCCCTCTTGAAACTTCAACTAATAGTTATATTTCACTATTAAGAAAACTTGGACTATTAGATTATTCAAATAAAAGATCTGTTTATGATCTTCAGATAGTGATATCTTCTACCCATACAGAAGTTAGTACTATAGCTATAATGACGCAGAGGGACAAGGATGATTACAATTATACACTTCCTGATGGCACATATCCGCCACATTTTAATACTGAACCTACGCCTTTAGGAATTAGATACTATGAGTTTTTAATTGTGGATAAAGATCAGGACGGAGAATATGATCATCTTTTCATAGACGTAAATATGAACAAAGATTTCCAAGACGAAATAATCAATGAGATCTATGGTCGTGATGAAAACAATGATCCAAAACCAGGATTTATTAAGGGTGATAATTTCATACTTGATTCTAGAAGTTATATAGTTACAGACATCTTTAAATCAGGAGATGGAGCACAGATTCTGAATATTGACGCAGCTGATATTATTCTGGGTGCAAATAGAAGTTATTCAAATATAGTTCTTGTCATATCTAGACTTGTCTTAGTGGAAGAATTTGGATACTTATCCGAAAAGAGACTTACTCTGATTATGTGGGAGGGAAATAGATTATGTTCATGAATAACAAATCTGTAATGAGAACATTTGAGGCCATAATTGCAGCAGTTATAATGATACTGGGCGTTTCATTTATACTAAGTGATGCAGGGACAACATTTTCTTCAAATCCCTCGTGGGAGGTAATTAATGCAAGAAATTCTGCAGAAGATGTTTTAGTAATATTAGAAAAAGGAGTAATCAACAATCAAAGTGAACTTGGTTATTATATCACAAATCGAGAGTTCAATGCCCTTGAAACGAAACTAAGGTCTCTTATACCATCAGGCTATGCTTACAAATTTAATATCTTTGAAATTTCAAATATAGTATATATAGGCACGCACGGCGAAGCCAGTGAAGATACTATCAAGCCCGGATTTCTTACAAATGGCTACAAAGTTGATACTCTAAAAAACGACAGTGCTATTTGGAAGTTCCATGAAACGCAAACAGGATGGCCAGGGGATTACACAATATATTTCCCCGATGGGGGTAGTGTAACGATATATGGTTTGTTAATAGTTGACCTAATCGATGAGATTCCAGGATACGATACAGTGTATTTAAAACTTGAGAGAGGAGACCCTTCAAATCCTATAGATTTTTCTACTTCAACGACAAAACTTTCAAGTAAAACTCCTCTAAAGGTAGGTGATTTAGTTTCTTTTTCATCGTATTATGGCGGTGCCACTTATGAGTATACTTATCAGATATCGAACATTGCAAGAGATGGTAATTCTATATCCTTTGTATTACTTGATGAAACAATGTACATTGATCTAATTGGAACTACAAAAACAGTCAATATCTTTAAGGATACTTTTAGATTCACTGCTCATGACAGTGTTAGTGCAGATACACTTGACATTGAAAAGAAAATCGGCGAGCCAAACCAATTTTCCACTTATACTAAAGGCTTAAGACAAGGAGACTGGACCGTTTTTGGAGATTATTCAGGGAACATTAAAACTTTGTCATATAATGGGATTAATAATAATGGCCATATAATTATCAACATTATCCCTTATAAGGAGGATATAATTATCCTAGAAAAACCTGGAGAGATGGATTCAATTATTTCTGCCAAAAGAATTGTTTCTACTATTGACACTAGCGGCAATGTTCGGGCCTATTATGTATCTTTAATAATGGGGAGGGAGAAATTTTGAACAATAAATCCCAATTTTTTATCTTTGCTGCAATCCTTGTGGTTATATCTCTTTTAGCTATTCAATATTCACTTTTATCCTACAAGCAAGTATCGCAGTCTGTAGAAGACATAAGATATTCGGATATCCCTTTTATCTCTAGCTATATTGAAAGTTCTTTTAGAGATACTTCTAAAAATGCATTCGAGGAAATATATAGAACTGGAAAACTTGATTCAATACATAATGCATTTGCAGGTATATATTCTGCACATTATGCAATCGAAGAAAAAGAATTGAATTACTACCTCTCAAGGCTTGATGTTGGTATAGAAGTAACTAAATCAAGTAGCATAACTTTCGATGATGATGTTTTATTTATTGGGCCTTCAATATTTGAAGTTGGGAATTTCAATAGAAAAATATTAGTTGATACGAGAAAAATTTCAGATTCTCCTAAAAGATATCTGATGAGTTCAGACATAGGAGAGTTTGAAGTCGCACCATTAAATAAATTAGTTGATGCTACACCTCTAAATCCTTATGTAATTCATGGGAATGGACAAATAATATACAAGGAAGGGAATTATTCGTCTGGTTCAAGAATAGTATATAGTAATAGAGCATACACTTTGGGAGAGTATAGAACTACATATGCAGGAATGAATAATATTGAAAACAGAGCACCTTTCTTAGAAAACTATTCTCTTAATATAGGAAATGATGGAAGTAACTATGTAAATATTCTAGACCAGAATGGGAATCAAATCAATGTCGACGGCGTTTCTAAATTTTATGAGGGAAATGTCTTCTTATTAGATAATTACCTAATTAAAATCACAGATATTAATTATGTCCCAAATGGGCAAAAGGATGACTATGTCAAATATACAATATTCAACATACAAGTTTCTCTTCAGGAAACTGAGAAAAGAAAACAATCATTTGATCCTAACGAAGCGCCAGGATTAAGATATGGGCTAATAGATGTATTGGCAATTAAAGAGAATGGCATCAGAACTACAGAGATTGTAACAGGGGATACAGTCATTGTTTCTTCTTCTATCCATAATGACCTTGAAAGCCCTATTACAGACAAGGATATCAATGGCTCAAAAAAACTTGGAAGTTCAATAAAGATGTGGGAAATAATTAATGTTTATTTAGTCCTTGATGAAGGAATCTTTGAATCAGAGGGTTCTAGATATAAAGTAAAAATAAATACGCTAACTAGAAAAATAGAAGGGATTTATGAATTGGATGGAACTAATGAATCACTTATTGATATTCAAAGATGCAGAAGAGATTCATTAGGAAATCTAGTATGTGTTCCTGCTTATCCGATTGAAGAAGGATTTGAATTTAATTTGAGAGGAGAAGAATATATTGTCAGGAGTATCTCTAATAATCTAGTGAGTTTTCTTAGGAGGAGTACTGATACTTTAGATTCTAAGATTGATGTTCCAGGAAAACCGGATTATGGAGAATTTAAATTAAGTAGTAGTACATATGAACTTCGTTTGGTTAGAGATGAATTTGGAAATATTGATCCATATCAAATAACTCTTGAAACCCTCTCAGGAGAAGATATATCCTTAGAAATTGGAGACCCAGTGGTATTAGGTAATTACGTTCTAGTATTGGATGGTGTTACTTTCTTAAATAAAGACGGTAAATGGCACGTTTATTTTAAGTATTTTGATATGACTCCAGAAATGAAACAATTTCCCATTGGAAAAACAAGACTTTTTTACGGATGGAATCAAGAAGAATACAAAGTGGTCAATACATGGAAGTATAGCTATAATGATACAACTGAGAAAATAATAATTGAATCCAAAAGCCCTTCTTTTTCAAGTGATACCAATGGAGCGGTAATAACAGACGATGGGATACTCGCATGCTTCTCATCCATTAACAGCGAAAACTTTTTTGAATATGATATGTATTATCCTGCGCAAAATCAATATATATGGCTTAGCGATACAAGAACATTATTTGAAGAAATAAACACTTTAAACAAATATATAAAAATCAGGATAGATGAAAACAAGAACGGAACTATCGATGACGGTGAAGGATATATTTATGTGAATGGGTCTAATAAAATTTTAGAAAATGATGTATTCTATTGTGGAGGAGTTGGATTCAAAGTAATATCTATAATTCCATACCACAAAGACGAACCTGCAAGAGTTTTACTTAAAAGAGTTCCATATTACCAATACACCCCAATCCTAGAGCGGTCAGGAAGATCTAATATCGAAGAATTTACTACTTTGTTATCCACATACAGATATAATGTAAAAAGGCCAGGCGATTACCTGCTTGTATTTACATATTCATTTGAGATTGACGGCATAAAAAAAGAAACAAGCCAGTATTATAACTTTAAAGTTTATCAATAATTTAAAATTATCTTCCAATACCGATAACTATTTATATGCATTAATAGAAACTAATAATAGAGGAATGAGTTATGAGAAAAAGAGGGGCTCTCAAATTAATAAAAAAACTCAAAGAATCTGACATTTTATTAGATAGTGAACCAAAATCTAATTATGAGAAGCTCAAGAAAAAGAGTGAAGTTGACTTTTTAAAGAAAGAAGGCGCAACATTAGGTGGATTTGGAGCAATTTCGTCCTCAGAAGATATTTTAAGTGAAACAAAGAAGGAAATATCTGAAAAAATAAAAAGTGAAGTCACAGCTCACGTTGCAAAAGAAGTCGCATCAACAGTAGGCAGTGCAACTTTTGTCATATCTGGTCCTGTTACTATCCAAGGTGGTAGACTCCCCTCAATGGAAGAAGAAAAGAGGGTAATAATGAAGGATCAAGATATACTCGTCATCCCTCAGAAATGGAAAACTCAAGATTATACGGGTTTTAATGAAAGATACCCTTTGATAGAGCCATATGCTTATGCAAGGATTAAATGGGATGAAAAAATAACTAAACTGGTATATTTAATTGAAGAACCTGAGCTCTCTGAAGATGAAAAAACTAGGCTTATGACCATTCAAGGGATAATTCAAGAAGAACTCGAAGTAGATTTCAAAAGTCTTCAAGAAAAGAGCGAATTAGTTGATTATTTGGAAAACAAGGCTTTGGAAGTTGTTGATGAATTAAATCTCAAGTTATCCCCTGACGCTTTTGAAAAAATCATGTATTATTTAAGAAGAAATTATATTGGGCTTGGCTCAATAGAACCTTTATTTCATGATGTTTTAATAGAAGATATAAGTTGCGATGGAACAGGAATCCCAATTTATGTTTATCATGCAAAATATGGATCTCTCCCTTCGAATATCGTTTTCAAATCAGATGACGATGCCAACAGCATAATCATTAAGATGGCACAAAGATGTAATAGGCATATCTCAGTTGCAGAACCTTTACTCGATGGAAGATTGCCAAATAACTCAAGGGTCCAGGCCACATTTGGAAGAGAAGTCACGCAACACGGTCCTACTTTTACTATTAGAAGATTTAAAACAGATCCAATGACACCCGTGCAATTGATTAATTACAAGTCCTGTCCACCAAGAATATTTGCATATATGTGGTTGGCGCTTGAACACTCTTATACAGCTTCCACAATTATCTCTGGAGGGACAGCAACAGGTAAAACTTCTATGTTAAACGCCCTTGCTATATTTTTGCCACCAGAAGCAAAAATAGTAACAATTGAGGACACTCAAGAGTTAAATCTCCCCCAAGAACATTGGTTGCCTGCAGTCACTAGATCTGGATTTGGCGCCTCTACTTCTGAAGGAAAGAAGCAGGGAGAGGTTGACATGTTCGACTTACTAAGGGCAGCATTAAGGCAAAGGCCTGATTACCTAGTAGTTGGTGAAATTAGAGGGGCTGAAGCTAACGTTATGTTTACGGGTATGGCTACAGGGCACCCTGGTATGGGGACAATACATGCCGATTCAATGGAAGCTTTAATCAATAGGCTTACCACAAGGCCCATTAGTCTCTCTCCAGCACTTCTTCAATCATTAAATATTTGTTTCTTATTAACTCATGCAAAAATAGAAGGAAAAGCAATCAGAAGAGTAAAAGAAGTTGTTGAAATAACTGGAATGGATTTGAAAAAAGGAGAACCTATATATCAAACTGTTTTTAGGTGGGATCCAGGGTCTGATGAATTCATATATGATGCAAAAGAGAGTAGCATAGTAAAAAGAATATCTATATCTCGAGGTATGACACAAGAGGAAGTATGGGAAGAAATAAACAGAAGATCTCTTGTTTTAGGCTGGATGGCTGAGAATAATATAGTTAACTTTAGAGATGTAGGAGATATAATAAAGGTATATATGAGAGATCCGGATTCAATCTTAGAAAAAATAAAAAGTTGAGCCTATGCTGGGCAGAAAAAAAGAGAAGGACATTGCAGTCCAAGAAATCGAAAGATACGAAAAAAGGGGCTTCTTCATGAATTATGGAAAGATGGCCCATAAAAGATTTGGTTTTTTGGTAGACAAAAGGCTAAAAAGTTTTGAAGAACTCCATGGCCCTTTAAGAAAAGGTGATATACCCTTAAATCTTGGTGCTTATGTCAGTGCAATGATTCTTAGTACTGCAATTGCCGGTATTATTGCTTTAGTAGTATCGATAATTATTGTCCCTCTGTTTTTGGGAAATTTTATAAATGAAATTATATCCCCTGGAAAGCCTGTTGATTTTGTCTTTAACTTAGTCTTAATTATTTTAATTTCAATTCTAACTGCCGTTACAACTTTTCTAGTGTTCTGGGTTTATCCATCGTTTAAAGCTGGAGAAAGATCAAGAAAAATTAATCTTGCACTTACAAACGCTGTCAATACAATGGCAACAATAGCTGGAACAGGGGTACCCCCTGCCGTTATCTTTTGGTCGCTTGTAGAGTTTAGGCGATATGGCGAAGTATCAAGAGAATCTGAAAAAATTTTAAATGATATTGAAAACTTTGGACTCGATTTAGTTCAAGCTCTTCAAAGGGCGGCTAACAGATCTCCTTCTCCTCTCTTCAGTGAACTTTTATGGAAGATGATAGCCACCATAAGAACAGGTGGAAATCTCAAAGAGTATTTGTATCTTGAAGGAAATAGATTAATGGAAGTTGAAAGAATGAAAACTGAAGCTGCAATTGAAACTATCGGTTTAATAGCAGAAACTTATGTTACAGCTTTAGTTGTAGGGCCAGTATTTATTATTATCATGACAACAATTATGGGTATAATGGGAACCCCAATGTCGCAGGTAAATTTGATTAATAATATTGTTGTATATTTTGGGCTGCCTATAGGCTATGCTATATTCATAATAGCGGTGGATCAGGTGGCTCCAAAGAGATAATGCAGGTGAAAAATTGAGGAAAAAAAATTATAACGTGTATGTAACGATTGGCAGTATAGCTGCAGGGATTATTCTTAGCTTGATGGGATTTTTCATTTTAAACTTAAGTGAACTAGCTATTGCAGGTATAGCCGTTGCGGTTGGCCCTTACCTTTTCTTAAAAATGAGAGAACAAGCATGGATTACTGAAATAGAAGATCAGTTCCCTGAATTTCTAAGAGCACTTGCCGATTCTCAAGCTGCAGGAATGACCCTTCCCCAAGCCATAAAGATGGCGCAGGAGGATGATTACGGGAGACTTACCGATGAAATAAAGATTATGGCTTCAAAGATATCTTGGGGGGTCCCATTTGATGAGGTCTTAACATCTTTTTCAGATAAGGTAAAAAGTGAAAATGTACAAGGTACGGTATCTCTTATTGTTATCGCTCATCATGCTGGGGGAAATATCATAAAGATTTTGGAATCTGCGGCAGAAAGCGCAAGAATGATGAGGGGTCTTGCAAAAGAGCAGGCTTCTAAATTAAGCCAGTATACAGGCATTATTTATATTTCTTATCTTGTATTTCTTTCAGTAGTTTTCTTACTTCAGACCCAGTTCGTTGAAATATTCTCAGAAATAACACTTCCAACTGCCAAAGAGTCAATAAATAAAGAGGCATTTAAGACTACATTTCAAAACATGCTTATCATACATGGTGCTTTAGCAGGGCTCATGATTGGAAAGATGACAACAAATTCTTTATTTTCCGGGATCAAACACAGTATTATTTTAACTGCAATTGGATATCTAACATTTAGATTTATTATCGGCTCTAGTCTTCTATCTGGTCTTCTTTGATATTATTTTTTTCTATTCCCCATCTTGTTCTAACGGCCATCCCTCTTTCAAAAGCTTTAACCTCTCTCGGAGAAAGCATTAAAGTTCCTGTTCCTAAAAGATTGTCATTTGAATCCACAATAAGAACTTCTTCATATGCCCTAAGATTTTTATCAAGATTAATAACAAACTTTGAAAATACATTTGCACCGTCTTTAATGAAAGGTGCAGCTTCGTCATCCACAATTATTCTGTATTTGGGATATGGGATTATATCCTTCAATCTTTTTAGACCCTCAATATTTGGAGTAAATAATCCATCTCTAGCCCTTATAGTTGCAAGCATAGTTCCATTTTTATCAAAGACATAACGGATCATTCCAGTTTTTGATCTCTTAACAACGACATCATGGAAAAGTTTTTCTCCAACGTTTGGGCCAAACTGATATTCCGCAATTACTTTTACTATATCCTCGTCATTTAGTTCAGAGTCCCCTCTATCTTTTCTTTCTTCCTCCATTTCACATTGGCCAAAAGGATAAGTAAACTCAAGTTCTTTTGGGAATTTTCCAAAGAAGAGATGCTCATCGTATTTTTTAGATTCTATGTTTTTTATTCTTTCCTTAGTTCTTTGCATTATTGGCCTTAAATTGGATTCTGCACCAGTATAGAATATCGAAGACCTTTTCGTAAAGGGGTCATATTCTTCTAAAAGACCATAATAATCTTTGATTCTCCTATATGCGAGTAGTAATCTCGGATGACTTCTAATCCTAGTTTCAACAAGTTCAAATAAATTTCCTTCATGTACGGCTTCCTTGATTATTTTGATTTCTTCAAAAGTTGCATGCAAGTTATGGCTTGAAAGAAGTTCTAATCTTTTTTGATCATTTTCATTAATTAGCTCTTGAGCAGTATATTTCCTGCAAACTGGGCAGTTACATGGTAAATATTTCATTTCATTAAGTTTTTTTGTACCATAAGAAGTTAGATATCTTGAATCCTGTGCATAGAGAACATACGCCGCGGAATCAAAAAGGTCGCAACCCAAAAGAACCGATAATGACAGTAACATTGGGTGTCCAGCACCAAAAAGATGAACTGGCCTTGAGGGTGAAAGACTTCCTTTTACCGTTAGGATAATATCCACCAATTCACTAAATCGGTATTCCATCATCAATGGAACAACACCGCCTATTGGATTCACTGTAAAAGGTAATTTACTCATCTCCTCTGCCGATTTTTTTCTTAGATCTAGGTGAGTTCCCCCTTGGATTGTTCCATTTAGGTCTAGGTCAAATCCGATTGCTTCTCTTGCCCTTTCTAGAGTTATCTCTAGGTCTGAAAGAGTCTTTCTGTGAGGTTCATCGGGATGAGTTGGTATATCAAGAAACGTTCCGATATCAACTCCAATGTCTTTTTGAAATTGTAGTATCTCTTTGTTTTCTATTTCTATATCGCCATATGCGGCCATCTGAAAAGAGCCGGAATCAGTTTCTATAACTCCGTTAAAATCGAGCATTTTGTGAACTCCTTTTTCAAGAGAATCTTCTTTGAGTTTTGGAGTTCTGTAAATAATATATGAATTTGTGATTAGCATTTCTGCCCCATAATCGGCCATATCTTTTGGGGCAATGACTATCTTATTGGGATTAATAACTGGCATCAGTGTTGGGGTCTCAACTTTTTTTTTGCCTATCGATAGTTTTCCTATTCTGCCTAATCCATCTTTTGCTTTTATTTCAAACATTTATCCGCCCCCTACTGGAGAAAAAAGAGCTATCTCAAATCCTTTTGAAACTAGAGTTTCATCTCTACCTGTAAAAGAATAGTCCTTTCCATTTACTATAATCCTTATCTCATCCTTTAAAAAAGATTCCTTCAATAGAGGATATTTTTCTGAAAGAAGATTCTTTAGGTTGCCAATTTTAATTGATTCAACTTCAATAATTTCTTCTCTTTTCAAAGTGATATCTTTTAAATCTCCAAAATAGAGAACCCTCATACTATTTAATATACCAAGTGATTTTATAATCTTAACTCAAAAGGCATCCTTTCTATTTCTATTTTTCTCTTAAGAGGATCAATTATCTCAATACCTTCTTTTCTTGATAATATATAAAGTCTTGATAAAGCCTCTGTAGAGCAAAGAAGATGCTGATTTGGATGAGTACCCGCCTCTATGCAAGAATCTAGAATTATTTTATCCCCGCATCCAAAGACCAATTTAAGCCTCTTGGAAGCAGGATGGCCCTTTTTTAGGATTATAAGTGGAAAAGCTAACTCCCGCAGGGAGTATAATGCTGATATCATGATTGCTTTAATTTTTGTGTCTTTTGCGAAAGAGGAAACAGCAAGAATATCATCATTTCCCGTTCCAAGAACTATCTCTTCTTTATCAGTTTCCAACAAGAAGGATTTACCTTTAGATTTTACTATCCCTAAGAAGTAATCTTTATGGGATAGGAACAATATCTCCTCATCGCCCAAAGGAAGAAATAAATTATTATCCAATTTTTATAACCTTGTCTGAAGAACATTTTGGGCATTTTGGATTTTTTCCAATTCCTTTATACTGTGTACCGCATTCGGTACAAACATAGCCTTCTGGACCTTCGGGCATATCTACATCAAAACTTCCACCAACACTGCAAATATCAATCACCAAAGCCTGATAATGATTTTGTTCTTATATATATTTTGATGCGCCCTTGCTTTATCAAGATAACATGCAATCCATAATATCTCTATTTTGTAGATATCTCAAAGCAATTCAAAAATTTTATATATTGTCTTGATTTTTAGATTATGGATTTCATGGATAAAAATGTGAATGTTATTTCTGGAAATATTGTAGATCCAATTAATCATGAAATATACCCTGGCAAAATAACAATTTCAAACGATAAAATCTCTGAAATTCAAAGAGACGATAATATTTATTCTAATTTCATTATACCGGGATTTGTAGATTCTCATATACATATAGAAAGTTCAATGTTAATCCCTTACGAATTTTCTAGAATTGCAGTTATCCATGGAACTGTAGCAACTGTTTCAGATCCTCATGAAATAGCCAATGTCTTAGGAATAAAAGGAATACAATATATGATTGAGAATTCTAAACTTTCTCCTCTAAAATTTTATTTTGGGGCATCCTCCTGCGTTCCGGCAACATCTTTTGAGACTAGTGGCGCTTGCCTTAGAGCTAGAGAGATTGAAGAGATATTTAGTAATGACAATGTTAAATTTTTAGGAGAGGTAATGAATACATTTGGTGTCATAAATAATGATAAGGATCTAATAGAAAAAATAAATGTCGCAAAAAAATATTCTAAAAAAATTGATGGACATGCTCCAGGATTATCCGGAGAAGTACTGGAAAAATATATTAGCAAAGGGATTACTACAGATCACGAGTGTGTTCGTAGAGCTGAAGGTCTTGAGAAGATAGAAAAGGGGATGAAAATACAGATTAGGGAAGGTTCTGCTGCAGAAAACTTTGAAGCTTTAATCCCTCTTGTCGATACACATTATGATTCCTGCATGTTTTGTAGTGATGATAAACACCCGGATGACTTGGTTAAGGGGCACATTGACCAGATGGTTAGGCGGTCAATAAATTACGGCATCGATATTTTCAAAATATTAAAGGTTTCTTCTGTAAATCCTGTTAAGCATTATGGGCTTGATGTTGGGCTGCTTCAAGAAGGTGATCCGGCTGACTTCTTAGTTGCAGATAATCTAAAAGAGTTGAATATCCTTGCAACATATATTAATGGAAATGTCGTTTCCCACAAAGGTAAAACAAACATTGAACACAGGAGTTTTGAAACGATAAATAACTTTAAAGTAGAAAAGAAAAAGATATCAGATTTTTGTTTATCTTATAAAAGTGGCAATATAAACGTTATTGAAGCAATTGACGGTCAACTTATTACAAATGATATAAGCATTGAACCAAAAATAGTCAATGAGAATTTAGTATCTGACATAGAAAGAGACATATTAAAAATCGCCGTTGTGAATCGTTATAAAGATTCAGAAGTTCCAATTGGATTTATAAGAAATTTTGGCCTAAAAAAAGGGGCAATAGCTTCTAGCATAGCCCATGATTCCCATAACATAGTTGTCGTTGGTGTTTCTGACGAAGACATATGTAACGCTGTGAACATGATTATCGAAAATAGGGGTGGCATTGGATGTGTTTGTGGAGAGAATAAAATCTTTTTAGAACTCCCCGTTGCTGGCATAATGACATTTGAAGAATATTCTAAAGTTGCAGATAGCTACAGGCATGTTACTAACTTTGCCAAGTCTTTGGGATGTACATTAAACGCACCTTTCATGACTCTATCTTTCATGGCATTACTAGTTATACCAAAAATAAAGATTGGAGATAAAGGATTGTTTGATTCTGAAAAATTTAGATTTATTGATTTGTGCGTAAGCTAATATTTAAATATAATTTTTAATTATTGCTTATTTATTAGAATATAAATTAGGATAATAATTATTTATTATGTATATATACAAATGATTTATGCCTTTATAATCCTAGTATAATAATGTCTATTACCCCTTTATTTCTACTGGAAGTTCCTCCAGTTAAATAATAATTTCTAGTTGTGCTGTTTTTTGTTTGATCTATTGACATAAAAACTCTTGTCTATATAATCCAAATAGATATCTCTATCTCTCCCAGTAAGCTCATCTTCTGTTATGTAAAGATCTTTGTTTTTTCTGATATCAACCCTAACAAATCTAAGCCTGTTCTTTTTGTAGAATCTTTTCTTTCCTATTTCATCAAATATTTTTTGATTTATCTCCATTGAAGTCCTTTCTATATGAAACGCCATATTTTGGTAACTTATAATTGTATAGATGACCAAGAAGATAATTGGAGGGAATAACATGAGGAGGGCCAAATTAATAAAATTAGAAGTTGGAACTGAAAGTGTAAGTAATATTATGACTGAGGAAAGGGAGGCAAGTAAAAGCCATCGTAAATATCCGAATTTATCTCTGCCCACGGTGTTGAGTTTTCTTGAGAATTCATTTATTTCATTTATTGTATCAAAAAATATCCTGTAGTTTGTTGAATCTTTATTACTTATTATTTCCGTTTCCTCTAAAAGACAATATAGATTTCTGTAGTAAGGCTCTTCAATATACCCTTCGCTCCAACCGCACAACTCTTTAATAATGGCTATATCGCTAAGTTTTTCGTATACCTTTTTTGAAAGAGTTTCGCTATTGGTGAATGAGCTCGATATATCTATAAGTGAAATGCATCTTGAATGTCTTGAAATATGATAGTCTCTAATCATAATATATCTTCCATAACGTGAATTGAAGTAATGGCCTACTAAAAACGAAAAAAGTAAAGTTGTCACAGTCAGCATATAGCCTTGAGAATCTCCATCAAGGTAATTTAGTGGTATATTGATTTTGATAAGTATAAATAGGGCCCAACTTAATAAGAACAATATTGTTATTAATATTGATACTAAGTAAGGCCTAATATGTAGAAATCTCATCAATAAACACATCTAAGATATTTTTAATATACAATAGTAGCATATGTTCTATAAAAATCTTGCTTTAATATTCTATAATTTTTGCCTGTTACTGCATTCTTCTTTATCTTGAAGTCTTTGCCATTGTTTATCTATGATCGTTTGAACTTCTTTAACGAAATCCTCTGACAGATGTCTGAATCTTCCCTGTAGTTTATAGTATTCAATGACTTGCTTTGTCTTTTTCTTATAATTTATGGTGTAGGTGCCATTTTCAATTTCATATAAGGGGAATATTCCAGTCTCTGTTGCAAGTCTCCCTATTTCTAGGCCAATTTCTGGTTGGTACCTCCATCCAGTCGGGCAAACAGAATAAGCGTGGATATAAGAAGGTCCTTTGATGCTTTTTGCCTTTTCTATTTTCTTAATGAAATCCATTGGATAAGAGGGATTAACTGTAGCTGCATAAGGAATATTGTGCGCTGCTACTATTTCCATCATATTCTTCTTATTTCTAGTTCTCCATCCCCCATGCTTCCCAACTGGATTTGTAGTAGTTGTAGCACCCATTGGAGTGAGACTAGAGGTCTGCATCCCGGTGTTCATGTAAGCTTCATTATCATAGCATACATACATAATTTCATGACCTCTTTCTATGGCACCAGAAAGTGCCTGAATCCCTATATCGGCGGTGCCACCATCGCCTGCAAAGCCAACAACTGTGATTTTTTCTTTTTTACCTTTAATCTTCAAAGCCGCTTCAACACCTGAAGCTGTAGCAGCAGTCGTTTCAAAGGCATTATACAATAAGGGTATACCTAAACAGGTATCAGGAAAAGTTCCTGGTATTGCCGCAAAACAACAAGCAGGTATGTTCATTATTGTGTTTTTCCCCAAAACTTTTAGGAGATATCTAGCAACTAGCATAGCTCCACATCCGGGGCATGCTGTGTGACCGGAATAAATAAATTCTTCAGTGGGTATACCTGCTCTTTTCATAATTACACCTTAATATCAATCCATTCAACTGGATTGTCAATTTTATTATTCTTTAAACAATTGAAACAATTATCATAAACTCTGCTAATGGTGTCCATAGTAATATCTCTGCCACCTATCCCAAGAATAAAATTCTTAATCAGGGGCGAATTCTTTACCCCATACAGAGATGCTTTCAACTCAGAAAAAATTGCACCTTCGTGCCCAAAAGAGAATGATCTATCAATTACCCCTACAAAAGAGACCTTTGATAATGCTTTATTTAGTTCCTCTGAAGGAAATGGCCTAAACATTCTCAATCTAATAAGCCCAACTTTTACTCCTTTTTTTCTAAATAAATCTACAGTTTCTTTAACAGTTCCAGCAGCCGCACCTGAAACAATCAGGACAACTTCTGCGTCATCAACATTATAAAGTTCCAGTGGGCCAGTATATTTCCTTCCAAATTCTTTATAGAAATCTTCTTCAATTTGATTCAATTTTGGTATTACTCTGTCCATGGCTTCTTGTATTTTGTACCTGAATTCAGAATACCACTGGTGAGGCATTGAAAGAGACCCAATGCTGAGTGGGTTTTCTATATCTAGCGAGTACAAAGGATCATATTGTGGAAGAAAATTATCGACTAAATCTTGATCAGGGATATCAACAATCTCGGAGGTATGGGATAAATAAAAAGCATCTAAGCCCACCATGGCTGGCAAATGGATTTCTTTGTCTTCGCATAATTTGTAGGACATTATTACGGTGTCTAGTACCTCTTGGTTACTTTCAGCATAAAATTGTATCCATCCTGTATCTCTTTGAGACATCATATCTGTATGTTCAACCCATACATTCCAAGGTGGGGCCAAAGCTCTATTTACATTTGCCATGACTACGGGGGTTCTTGCGCCAGAAGCCCAATGAAGGAGTTCATGCATTAATACTAATCCTTGGGAGGATGTAGCTGTAAATGTTCTGGCTCCTGTCTGAGAAGCTGCGATGCATGCGGCCATTGCAGAATGTTCTGATTCCACGTGAAGATATTCAGCTTTGAGCTCTCCGTCTGAAACAAATTGTGCAAGTTTCTCAACGATAATTGTCTGAGGTGTTATGGGATAGGCGGCTATTACTTCTGCCCTAGAAAGCCTTGCTCCCCAAGCAGCTGCTATGTTGCCAGTCATTATCTTCTTTACCATTATTTTCCCTCCCTCCCCATTCTAATCGCAGTTTTAGGGCATTCGTGAGCGCATATCCCACATCCCTTACAGTAATCATAATTAATAATAGGGAATCCTTCTTCATCAACATATATGGCTATATCGGGACAACATCTCCAGCAAATGCTGCATTTGATGCATTTGCTTTTATCTACCTCTGGTCTAAAGACCCTCCAGGTTCCAGTTTTTTGATTAAGTGACGGAACATTCGACACAGAGGCTTCGGGTAAATCCTTTATTGATGATAATTTTTCAAATTTTTTCATATGATCATTACATTATAGTTTTATTATAGGCCTGAGTTGCGGCCTTAATGTTCTCCTCTTTTTTAGAAGGAATATTCTCCTTTATCGCTAATAATATAGATTCAAGCATAACTTCTCCGGATATTTTGGCAAACGAGCCAAGAATAGAAGTATTTACAATAGGTGCCATTTTCGAGCCCAGTTTGTTTTCTAATGCAATTGATGTTGCATCAACAGTTGCTGTCTTAAAAGAAAGATTGTAATCTTTGGGATCTTTGTCGGAATTTATGAGAACTACTCCTCCTTTTCCCAGACCAGAAGTTACATCTGTGACATCCATTAGTGTTGGGTCAAGGACAACAATATAATTTGGGGTATAGACCTGACTTCTTATTTTAATGGGATTTTTATCTATTCTTGTAAACGAAGTAACGGGTGCACCCCTTCTTTCAACACCAAAGTATGGAAAAGCTTGGACATATTTTCCTTCTCGAAAAGCTGCGTCGGCTAGAATATTTGATGCGACTACAGCGCCTTGCCCACCTCTCCCATGAAATCTTATTTCTATCAAAAAATCCCTCTAGATTATAATGATTTTATATTTTTAAAAAGCTTTTTACTGCTAAGTACGAAGATAAATAAGTTAACTTATAAAATAAGGTCCATTAACTAAATTAACATTTTTTCATAATCCTGGACAATGTATTTTTTGCCTTTCTGAATTACTTTATGGCCCTCTCTTTCCAAAAGCTGTTTCTGATAGTTAATGCCACCAGGGTAATTTTCATTTATTATCCCTCCTGTTTTTAGAGTTCTCCAATAGGGGGTAATATCTGCCTTCCCCTCCAAAGCGGCCTCATTTGCAGCATGAGCACTAATCCATGCAAAAATTCCAGTAGTCAAAGGGCACCCTATAGACGCATTGTGTTTTTCTGCAAGTTTTTTCCTAATTTGATCAATCGTAATTAGCTTTCCTTCTGGAACAGTTCTCATTATTTCATTGACTTCAATAGGGGCAGGAATAACAACTGTACCCTCCCCCCATCTTTTAGACATCTTCTCGGTTATTATTTCAACTTTTGGCAAATCTTTGCTATCTTCTAATTTTTCTCTCCATGATTTATTTCTTGTACTCATCTTAATTCCTGTATACCATCATTGTTTTTATTTTAAATAATTTATTGATTTAGATCTTAGTTTTTTTATTTCATAATAAAGTGGGGAAAAAAGCTGTTCAACAATATAGTAAACAACTGGGAAGAACACAACTTCAGGCTCGAAAAACGAAACAACAATTATTGCAAGGCTTATATTCTTAAAAAAAGACGGTATAAAAATTGATTCTTTTTCTTCCATTTTCAATTTTAAGATATTAGAGGAGATTGTCATAAATAAAATTATAACGATGATGAAAAATAGGGATAAGAATATTGAAAGAAATAAATAATCTTTTACTAAGTCGAGCCTTTCAACGCTTTTGGAAACTGCGATGTATATTATGATTCCCATAACAAAAAAAGAAATATTTGAATTCAAAATTTTTGTAAGTTTTTTCCTGACAATAATTGAAATCAACACAGGGATGAAGATTATTAGTGCCATCTCCAAGAACATCTTTTGGGCGTTGACGTTTATTTCATCCCTTAGAATTAGATATATGTAAGTTGGAGTTATTAGAGGAGATGCTAGTATAGTTGTTACTATCAAAAGTAAAGTAATCTCAACTTTCCCGCCTAGCTCTTTGGACCATACTAGAGTAGACCCTGCGGCCAGAGGCACAGATCCTGTGATGAAAATTCCAATAAATAATGGAAAATTGATTAAATTCATTTTGAGGAGGGATATCCCTATAATAAAGAATAGTACCGGGATGAAAGCATAGCATGTGAAGAATCCCAGCAAAAAAGGCTTTAAGAGTTCTATGTATTTTTTATAAATCTTAAAATCGACTTTAATTGTGGATAAGAAGATTAGGATGCTTTGTAGAAGTGGCACTATTGGGGATATCTCTTTTCCATATGAAGGAAAATAGATGCCGAGTACTATAGAAGAAATAATTATAATTAAAGGAATCCCAAACATCAAGGATTATAAAATAGATTAATATTAAAGTTTATTGTAGGTAAAAGTCTTATCTAATATCTGAATTTTTTATCAATTAGACTCCTTGCATATAAAATTCTTTCATCCATTCTTTTTACCATATGATCCCTTAGAAACGGGCGGAGTCTTTTTTTCATTTTGACATACTCGCCTTCAATATCCTGAAAATTACTAATTACTTTAGGATCACGTACTCCTCTCGAGTTTTCAAGGAACTTTACAAAATTCTCAACCCTTTCCTCATAAGCATCCCAGATCATTTTCATCCCAAATAGTTCATCTTCCACTACTACCTCTCCTTCGGAGTAATAAGGAACTGAACTAACGTCTTTTCTTGGAATTGGTCTTTTGGCAGGATCTTTTGGGATGCCTTCCTTCTTTGGGGCATAAAAGAAATAGATTACACAAAGGATTGCTATTAAAACAACTGCACCTATCAGAATCTCGTAAATCATGCAATTAATTTATTTTACCTGTATTTAAATATATTTAATCGATTTCTTTTAGTTCGACTTTTACCACTTTTGCATCTATTCTTATCGTTCCGTAATAACCTTCTTTTAAAGGCCCAGGATTTAGCAGTTGAGTATTGCCAATAGAATCAATTGCTCTTGATTCATGAACGTGCCCAGAAACTGCAACAAGCGGCTGCATTTTCTCTATGATACTTCTAACTGATGTACTTCCTATTGATTTGCTATTCCCAATCCTGTCCAATTTAGTTCCATATGGCGGTACGTGAGTTACTAGAACCATATTCTTAAAGGAAAGTTTTGAAAGTCCTGCCATTATTTGATCTTCCTCATACTCAGAAGGAGTTCCAAAAGGAGACTTATTTGATCCCCCAAATCCCCCTATAGCATAATCTGCTACTTTGACTTCCTTTTCATGGAGTGAAATCCCTAATGATTCTATATGGTCCTTGACTTCACTTTTGTCGCAGTTTCCAAAAATAGTATAGAATTGGATATTTGGTATAAGTTCCAATACTTCTTTGGCCTCTTTTTCTCCGCCAAATGAAGTGATATCCCCACAACAGAGTAAAAGGTCAAATTCTCTTATATCAATAGAATCAAACAATTTCTTTAAAGAACTTTTCTTTCCATGTATATCCGTTATTGCACAAATATTCATAAAACAGAAGTCAATAATTTCTATTTAAAGATTTTGAAGGAGAAGGTAATAAAAAGCATACTGGCGATATGGCTGAAATAATACCTCCTCCTCAACTCACAATCAATAATTGTATTTTTAAATCTTGCGTAATGTAGGAATAACTCAATACTCGGCAATTACCAACATCTCAAAATCTTCAGTTGTTAATTTATCTTTTCTGCTAAACGCTCCTTGCTTGCAGCCGTATATATCAACTTTTTTAAATCCCAATGATTTTAATAACCATGTTATTTCAGAGGGAACATAATATCTTTCATCACACTTGATCTTCTTTTTATTTCCATCGTCATCTGTAAACTCTAATACTGATTTATCTCTGAAGGTCATTAAATCAAATGTATTCTCCAGATTTTTTCCATCGACAGAATTGGAGTTGATAAAATCTTTAACAGAATGAAATAGTGGGAAAAGACCATTTAGAGTAGTCAAGATTAATTTTCCCCCATCCTTTAAGGACTTAGCAGCATTTTGAAGAATCATAAAGTTCATTTCATCGGTCTCCATTAATGGAAATCCACCTTCACAGATGATGAGTGCAAGATCAAATTCTTTTTCAAATTTTAAATCTCTTGCATCTGCTTTAATGAAATCAACTTTTACTTTAGATTCCTTAGCCTTTTCTATCGCTCTCTCCAACATACATTCAGAAAGGTCAATCCCAGTTACATTATATCCTCTTTTTGCAAGTTCTATAGAATGCCTACCTGTACCGCAACCGATATCTATAATTTTCTTAGATTTATCTTTTTTAATTTCTTTTTCAATGAAATCTATTTCTCCCATTGTTCCTTTAGTATACCCTTCTGTTTCGTAAGTTTCAGCATAATTTTGAAATAATTCTTCGTACCATTTTGCCATGAATAAATTCATTCTACTTTTCTTTATATTATTTTTGTCAATTTCCTGAAAAGTAAAATCTCGTCAATTAAAATAATAATTCTCGGATAGTAGTCTAATATGTATTAATGAGTCTTTTATGCTACCCAGAATTTGATAATACAAAATGGGTCTAATCCTATCTGGATAATTATGTCTATAGATTTACCAAAATTTAAAAAAAATATATTAAAAAAATAAATAATTTTTTAAATTTATTTTTCTTTTCTAAAGCACATAAACCAGTCAAGACAGTATTTGCCTTCTTCTTTTTTCTCCATCCTTTCTTTAGCCACGCCACAAGATCCGGGAGGCGGAATTATTACGTCGTCGCCCGGTTGCCAGTTGGCCGGAGTTGCAATTTGTTCTTTGTCTGATTTCTGCATTGCAAGAAGTAATCTCTTGATTTCTTGCATATTTCTTCCATTTGATAGCGGATAATAGAGCATTGCCCTTACTTTTGCTTTAGGATCTATTAGGAATACCGCCCTTACCGCCTGAGTTGTAGATGCATTTGGTTGGACCATTCCAAATTTCTTTGAAATATCCATCTTTAAGTCTTCTATTACGGGGAACATAATTTCAACATTTTTCATGCCTTTATATTCGATCTTTTCTTTTATAGTTCTTAACCAAGCTATATGGGCATAAATACTATCTATCGATAATCCTATTAACTCACAATTTAAATCTTTGAGTTCTTTCTGCATTGATGCAAAAGTCATAAATTCAGTTGTGCATACGGGAGTAAAGTCTGCCGGATGACTGAAAAATATCACCCATTTACCCTTGTAGTCTTCTGGAAAATTTATTTCTCCCATTGTAGTTTTTGCTTTAAATTTAGGTGCGTCATCACCTATTAATGGCATACTCATTTGTTGTTTAGATTCTTCTTCCATTTATTCACCAACTCAACATTTTATTTTATGTTGCTAGATTTATTGGAAATTGAATATATATAACTTTATACATTTTGAAATATAATCTTAAAGATAAATAATTTAAAGAATATTAGTTTTTATATAATAATTAATATTAATTAAAGATTCTCTTATTTTCCTAAATATTTTTTTTAATAAAGACTTAGTAATCATTCAGCTTAACTTAATAAACTATGAATTAAATCGATAAGCAAATGTTTATATATTAACTACCAATTTATTTTGGCAATTATAACGGTGATTTATTGTGAAAAAAATAATAAAGATATTTCTGATTATCTCTGTTCTTGTATTTACCACGATTTCTGGTGTTATGGGAACAAAAGTTCTTTCTGAAAAAATGATAACTAGCGATACACATAATCAGCAGCGTCCTGCAATATACGGCGACATAGTGGTCTGGGAGGATACTAGAGACTACAATACTACTGGAAATGACATCTATGGTTACAATCTAAAGACTAAGGAAGAGTTTGCCATATGCACAGAGGAAAGAAATCAAACGAACCCAGCCATATACGGCGACATCGTCGTCTGGATGGACAATAGAAGTAGTCCTAACTGGGACATCTACGGCTACAATCTAAAGACTGGGGAGAAGTTAACGATATGCAAGTATGCAAGTGCTCAGCGATATTCTGCAATATACGGCGACATCGTCGTCTGGATGGACTATAGAAGCGATAACTGGGACATCTACGGCTACAATCTAAAGACCCAGCAGGATTTCCCTATATGCACAGCTGTAAATACTCAGTATTTTCCTGCAATATATGGCGACATCGTCGTCTGGGAGGATAAGAGAAGTGGGACTACAGATATCTACGGCTACAATCTGAAAACTAAGCAGGAGTTCCCTATATGCACATATACAAGTGCTCAGTCTTTTCCTGCAATCTACTGTGACCGGGTGGTATGGGAAGACTCTAGAAACGGTAACGCCGACATTTACCTTGCATATCTAGACGTCGTATGCAGAGAATCAAAATCCCTTCCAATGCAACAGTTCATGAAGATATTGGGCCTAGGCAAGGAAGAATAGATTTATTTTATTTATTAAAGCTCTTTTCTTGGATAAACCATTTCGTTTATTTTAATCTTATATTCCAATTCCCTATAACATTAGTAAAATCATTCAGTTAAAGTTAATAAACTATGCTAGTTAATAAGTAGTTTATGATTTTTTGTTAAGCTCTATAGTCAAATCTATAAATAAATGATCTTATACAAAAAGAAAAAATCTTGAAAACATTTAATAATCTATTTTATAAGTGAAGTCTAATCAATAAAATAAATCTATACAAAGAAAGACTTTTTAATCGATATACTGAGGTAAAAATCATGTGTCTTGCAGTTCCAGGTAAAGTTATTGAAATAAAAGACAGTGTCGGAATAGTTGATTTCAACGGAATTAAAAGAGAAGTAAGATTAGACCTTGTAGATGTTATTATTGGAGACTATGTAATTGTCCATACTGGATTTGCAATTGAAAAAATGGACGAGAGAGAAGCTCTGGAATCTTTGGAGATCTGGAAAGAACTCCTAAAAGCTCAGGAGGATTTTTAGTGGATTTGTACAAAGACCGTAACGCTTCAGATACACTAATAAGAAAAATATCTGAAATCTCTAAAGACTTGGGTGAAATAAAACTGTGCCATGTTTGTGGAACGCACGAGCACGTGATTACTCATTATGGCATTAGAGCTTTGTTACCAGAAAACATTCAAGTTGTTTCTGGTCCTGGGTGTCCAGTTTGTGTAACAACACAAGGTGAAATTGAAGCCGCTGTTAAAGTTGCCGAAAAAGGGGCTATTGTAACTACGTACGGAGATATGATACGGGTACCATCTAAACGTTCTTTGTCAGATGCAAAAGCATCTGGGCTTGACATTAGACTGGTATATAGTATTAATGATTCAATTAATCTTGCTATATCCAATCCTAATAAAAAGATTGTTCATTTTGCTATTGGATTTGAGACCACCTGTCCAACAACTGCAGTTGCAGTTCTTAATTCTCCAGATAATTTTTTTGTTTTATCGGCACACAGGGTAGTTCCTCCTGCTATGGATTTGTTATTGAGCAGCGGGAAAATAAATCTTTCAGGATTTATAGATCCAGGGCACGTTTCTACGATAATCGGAACAAAACCATATGAGCCGATATCTAAAAAATTTCATGTGCCTCAAGTGATATGTGGATTTGAACCTAACGATGTACTTATGGGAATTTACCTCCTAGTAAAACAAATTAAAGAAAAAAGAGCTGAAGTTGAAAATGAGTATGTTCGTGGTGTAAGGACAGAAGGCAATACTAAAGCCCAAAAACTTATGGAAAAGGTATTTGAACCCTGCGATATACGCTGGAGAGGATTTCCAGTAATACCAGAATCGGGGCTCTCTTTAAAAAGTGAGTTTTCCAACAAAGACGCATACAAGGAATTTAATATTGAGATAGAGGATATCCCTGAAGAGAAAGGGTGCAGCTGCCCGGAAGTTTTGAGGGCAGAAAAAATCCCAAGCGAGTGCCCATTATTTGGAAATATATGTACGCCACAAAGTCCTAGAGGCCCATGCATGGTTTCTAGAGAGGGTGCTTGTTACATATCCTTTAAATATGAAAAATCTTTTAGGTGAAGATATGGCAATAAAAGAAAATCCAACTTGTTCCTTTAATAAGGAGTGTAGATATCCAAATATTGACAAAGAAAGTTTTTGCGATGAAATGTCTTCAGTGATTGGAGATGTGAGAATTGGAAAAGAGGTCTATGTCGCACCTTTTGTATCTTTAAGGGCGGACGAAGGCACCCCCATAATTATAGGGGATAAGAGTAACTTACAAGACGGCGTTATAGTCCATGCTTTGGAACATACATCTGTAGAAATTGGTAAAAAGACTTCAATAGCACATGGCACTGTAATTCACGGCCCTACAAAAATAGGAGATAATTCTTTTGTAGGATTTAGGGCAGTAGTTCATAGCTCAGAAATTGGAAAAGAATGCTTCATAGGTCACGGTGCAATAGTTGTAGGTGTAAAAATTGGCGATAATAAATTTGTTCCACATGGGGCCGTAATAACAGAGCAAGAAAAAGCTGACAAACTAGCAGATTCAACTAAAGATCAATTCAAGTTCAACGAAGAAGTATTATGTGTAAACTGTGAATTCGCAAGGGGGTACAGGCGTTAATGGATATTTGCCAAATTTTAGGGGAAAAAGGTCTTGAAAAGGCTTTAGAATATTATTCAGAAGATGAATTAAAAAGCATAATAGAAAAACTAGAACTTGAAAAGCTATTAAAGGTCCCTGGATTTGGTAAAAAGAAAATATTACAGATCCAAAAAGAAACATTTGAAGAGATTACTGGTAAAAAGTATGAAGAAGTTCTTTTTGGGGACGCTTGGGAGATATATGAAGAGATAGTGTCCATCCTAGTTTCATACCCTAAAACAGAGAGGTCAAGAAATAGATTCTATCTTTATATGCCTCTTAGAGATAAGGAATTGATTTTAAAGAGATTAAATTACTGTTACAAGGCAAAAAAATTTGTAGAGGGTCTAACTCAAGAAGAAATTAATAAAATATTAGGCTATTTAGATGGTATATCTGATTTGAAAATCCCCTCTCTCAAAAAATTTAGAGACAGAGTTTTAATAACAGACGACGAAGAACTATCAACGAAAACAAAATCAGAATATTATGATTCTATATATCTTACATCGCCTCATGAGGCAAGAGGGATCAGAGATGATTATCCATTGATATTTTACTTGTATGGAAAAAATTCATCTCTTTATGACACACTCTCTGAAATATCCGATTTTTCAATCAATATCGATGATTTCTCTATTCGAGATATAGTTCCTGAGTTATTCATTGAACGCTTCATTGATAATTCTGAAAAAATTGAACTGATACTTGATATGTATAAAGTTCTTTTTGAGATTAAAAATAGCCGGGATATAGCTGCTGACGATGGTGCAAAATTATCTGATTACGTTCAAAAACTCCAAAAAATATCGGATAGAGTGGACTCTTTTTCTAAAGGAAATTTTCCCGACGAGAGGCTAAATAAGCTAAAGGAAGCGCTAAATCTAGAGGAAATGGTTAAAACAATAGAGAAGGATATTAATGAAAGATTTTCTAAAATAATTGAAAGCCAGGATATTGGTATCGCTGGTAAGGATATATTATCAATGCTCTCGGACATAAAACATTCTGATCCTTTGAAAGCTTTTCAGACTTATATTCCAAAACAACTTGAGGAAGCATATAGAAAAATAGTCAAGGAATCTGTAGAAAGCCTGAACCAAAAAACAGGTTTAGATGTTTCAGGATTATTCCCTGAAGAAGTATCTTTCCCAATAGAGGCAAACAGAAATGAATTATTTGAAATCAAAGAAAATATTAGAAAAGAAATATCAAGAAGGGAATTTGAACTAAAAAAAGAAATGATGGACATCTCAGAATTATGGGATTTCTTGAATCATAGAGTTGAGGAATGTTACGACATTGATTTCTTTGTGGCTATGGGGAGATTTGCCGTTGAAAAGAATCTTCTGATGCCAAAAATATCTGAAAAAGGATTAAGTTTTAGAAATGGTAAAAATGTTTTAATTCAAAATCCCATTCCAATTAATTATAAGATTGGGACTACAAATGATACTATGGCTGGAAATGAAAATGTTATTATATTGACAGGTGCAAACTCAGGAGGTAAGACCACTCTTTTGAAACTTGCACTTGCCATTCAGATTCTTTTTCAGATGGGGTTCTTAGTTCCTGCTGACGATTCATATGCCTCAATCTTTGATGAAATTGGATTCTTATCAAAGCACAGAGGAGAGTCAAGAGGAGCATTTGAAACAAGTCTAAAAAGGCTTGTACCGCTTGCAATTGAAGAAAAAAAGAGATTGTTGCTTGTAGACGAACTCGAAGCTATTACAGAACCTGGCTCTGCAGCTAGGATTATAGGGACATTCCTAAATTTTTTGAGAAATTCTAATACCTTGTGTGTTATAGTTACGCATCTTGGTGAAGATATAATCTCTTCGATTAAATCGATAGAAGGTAAATTGCCAGAAGACATGAGAGTTGACGGTATAGAAGCAAAAGGATTGGATGAGTCATTAGAGTTGATTGTTGATAGACAGCCAGTATTCTATAAAGCTGGAAAAAGTACACCTGAGCTAATTGTCGAAAGACTTTCCAAAACTACGGAAGGGAAAGAAAAAGAAATATACCAAAAGATGGTTGATATACTAAGGAAAAAACCATAAAGCTTTTTAATTAATTATTTCGTGTCTTTGTATGGGAGTTTATCAGCCTCAAGACTATGTTATATACATAGGAATTCTTCTCGTTCTATTGACACTTGCATTGAAATTTCTTTTCAATAAAATAAGAATTGATAAAACCTTCATAATTGCAATTTCTCCTTATATGATAATGGCCATAGCCATAAGAGTCTTGGCAGACGTCGGATTTTATGAAAGATCAAAACTTTGGAATATTACACCAGGGGTATACATAGTTGCGTTTGTTCTAGCATTTACTATGATATTAATTGGATTTCAACTTGAAAAGAGAAATATCCTATCTTATTGGAAACTTCCATTTGCAGTTGGAATTATGGGCACTATTTATTTTTTAGCTAATTTAATTCCTTTTTTTAACTATCCCTTGAGGATTATAGTTCCTCTTTTGATGGCGGCTGGAATCACATTGACAGTATACATAATATCACCTCTATTCTACAAATCTATTAGAGAGTTTGAAAACACAGCAATACTATTTGGGCATTTGCTGGACGGGTGCGCCACATTCATTGCTATTGATTATTATGGATTTGGAGAAGAACACTTGTTACCTCTTTTTTTGATAAATCTCACTGGCACTGCTTTAATCATGATACCCTTAAAATTATTATTAATCCTTGTAGTAATCTATCTACTTGATACTCTATACAAAGAAGAGAGAAAAAACTTCAAGGAAAAGGAAGTTACCATATTTAAATATAAATTTATGATTACAACATTGATGATGCATAATTTTTACCTTTCAATAAAAGTACTGGTTTTCATACTTGGATTCGGACCAGGATTCAGAAATACATTATTGCCTTCCCTTTTTTGATTCAAAAGACTTATTAATAGTATAAAACACTTATTTTTATGGAAAATCCTATCCATATCATCAATCTTTCAAGAATGGTTGTGATGGGCTCAGACCTCTGGAGCTCAGTTAAAACAACAGTTGAAAAGTTAGGGTACAAAAATCCCGTTGTTCTTGATGATCCAATAACAAGAGGGATTGTCGGAAAAAAAGTATCTGATGATTTGAACTGTGACCATTATGAAGTTAAAACTGCTTCAATGGCTGAAGTAAATTCTATTGCAGATATTCTGAAAAAAGAAAAATATGATATAGCTGTTTCAATAGGCGGGGGATCAGTTATAGATGTTGGAAAACTGGCGTCCTTTAATATCTCTATTCCTTTTATTAGCTATCCAACAGTTGCATCTCACGATGGGATAGCTTCGTCTAGAGCATCTATTAAGGATGGTGAAAAAAAATTATCAATAGAGGCACAACCTCCTATTGCAATAATAGCCGATACTAAGATAGTGTCCCAAGCTCCATATAGATTCCTAGCGTCTGGGTGTGCGGATTTGATATCTAATTATACAGCTGTTTTGGATTGGCAACTCGCCCATAAATTAAAAGGCGAATATTATAGTGAGCATGCAGCATCTTTATCATCAATGAGTGCCAAGGTGACGATTGACAACGCCGATGTAATAAAAGAAGGTTTGGAAGAATCTTCCAGAAAAGTCCTGAAAGGACTTATATCTTCTGGAGTCGCTATGAGCATAGCAGGATCCTCTAGACCTGCTTCAGGTGCAGAACACGCATTTGCGCACGCACTAGATATGGTTGCGGAAAAACCTGCAATGCACGGGGAACAGTGCGGAGTTGGTTCTATAATGACTATGTATCTACATAGAGAAGACAAGTATAAAACAATAAAGGAAGCGCTTGAAAAGATAAAAGCCCCTACAACTGCTGAAGAACTTGGAGTCACAGATCTAGAATTAATAAAAGCACTAACAATGGCACATAAAATTAGAGATAGATATACAATACTTGGTGAGAGTGGGCTTACTGAGAGGGCAGCTACTAAACTTGCTAAAGTTACGGGGGTAATAGATTGATTCTTACCCTCCTCCCTAAAAATCTTGCAAAACCAGGATTTTCTTTTGTAGCGGGGAAGGGGGATGATGAGTGCAAAGGATGTAGATTTTATAAAACATGTGTTGATAATCTAAAACCTGGAAGGATATATACCGTTTCTTCAGTAAGAAATATTGAGCATCCTTGCAAAATTCATGATTCAGGAGTTAAAATAGTTGAAGTAAATGAATCCCAAATTGAAGCTGCAATCCCTAAGAAATTTGCAATTGAAGGTGCAACAGGAGTATTTTCATTTTCTTGCAATGAAAGATGCCAATATCATGATTTTTGTATTCCAGATGGAATAAAGATCGGCGATAAATTTCATATTATTACAATTAAAGAGAAAATAGAATGTCCACTAAACAATAATATCGTAAGAGTAACCCTGAAAAGAAAAGATTAGTATACAAACCTAAATGAACTTGACTTTTCTCCCTTTAATAATATATCCAAGACTATTATTGGTATCATTACTGCTAAGGGCGTAATTGATTTAGCCTTCTTTTTCATTTTTATCACCTTTAGTTATTATTGTAACTCAATAGTATATAAATCTTTCTATTTATTGTATTATAATAATTTAGAAAATATTTTTAATGATGAATATTAATATCTATAGTCAATATGGTTGAACTTTATCTTATCTAATTAATAGGAATACTATAATCTAATCGATAGTTATTATATAATAAAATTAATACTAATAAGTAATTTATTAATCTTGAATTTAACTGTTATTTATCATTAGTATAAGAATTAAAATTCAATATACAGGGATATTTTTAGTAGTGCTTTAAATTAAATCAATTTTTTTGAATACTGATAGTAGTAACATTTATATATATTAACGTTAGAGATAATGATGGTGAGCATCAATGGAAGAAAATGCCGAAGAGGCCATTATAGAGTATCTTAAAGGTGTAAAAATTGGCGCTACTCCTTCAGAGATTGCCGATAATCTTAATATGTCTAGAGCCACCGCTGTAAAATATCTTGAAATAATGAGGGCTATAGGGCTAGTTGATTATAGACGGATAGGTATGGCAAAGGTTTACTTTGTCGCAACAAAGCTCTCATATGCACAGCATGTTCTTCTTAGAAAAACAAGAGATTTAATTGAGTCAATAAAAACTGCTGATGAACATATACAAGTATTGGAAAAAGTTCTAGCGATTCATATTAGTATAATGCAAACTTATAATGCCGAGGATAGGGAAAAATTCATTAAACTATTCAATAATATTATTGACAAGATAAAAAAAGGGGAGAATACGGTAGGCAAATAAACTTTTCTTGCAAAAAATCTGCTCCAATTTTATTTATAACAATAAAATTTATAATCCCTTTATATTCATTCAAGCATGGTGGAGTCGTTGAACTATACAAAATATGAAAAAGTAAGAATTATTGGGGCTAGAGCCCTTCAGATATCTTTAGGGGCACCTATATTACTTGAAACATCTATTCTTGACCCTATTAGAATTGCACAAGAAGAAATGAAGAAGGGAGTAATTCCAATAACTGTTGTAAGGGATTAGCCTTATGGGCGTAAACCTGGGTGAAATAGTCCCCAAACAAAAAATTGATATTTCGGATTTAAATGGTAAAAGTGTAGCAATTGACGCTTATAATGCACTTTACCAATTTTTAGCTATTATAAGGCAGAGGGATGGGACTCCATTAAAAAATTCAAAAGGAGAGGTAACATCTCATCTGTCCGGTCTTTTTTATAGAACTGTTAATTTCATTGAACAAGGGATCAGGCCCATATATGTTTTTGATGGTAAGCCACCTGAATTAAAGTTCCAAACAATTGAAAAAAGAAAAGAAGCCAAGGACGAAGCAAGAGATAAGTACATCGATGCCAAAGCCCGAGGAGATTTTAAAGAAGCAAAAAAATATTCCCAAATGACATCTTCTTTGAAGGGAGACATGGTAACTAGTTCTAAAGAACTTTTAGATTCTATGGGTATTCCATATATTGAATCGCCATCAGAAGGTGAATCTCAGGCTGCATATGTTGTTTTGAAAGGCGATGCGGATTTATCTGCATCACAGGACTACGATTCAATACTCTTTGGGGCTCCCTCTTTAGTAAGAAATCTGACTATTTCTGGAAAAAGGAAGATTCCAGGCAAGGATTTATTTGTTGATGTTGTGCCTGAGATTATAACTAATGAAAATGTACTTAATTCGCTCAATTTTTCAAGAGAACAATTGATTCAAGTTGCCATACTCATTGGAACTGACTATAATCCTGGCGGAATAAAAGGAATTGGTCCCAAAAAAGCCATAGAAATTGTAAGAGATGGGAAATTTGGGGAATATGGAGAATTTGATCAAATAATTAATCTCTTTTTGAATCCAGATGTTTCTGATAATTATAAAATCTCCTTTCAAAAGCCAGAAAAGGAAAAAATATTAAAGATACTATGTGACAGATACGAGTTTTCAGAACTTAGAGTAGAGAAAGGAATAGAGAGAATTGAATTCTCTCTAGAAAATACTCTAAAACAAAAAACTCTCGATATGTATTTTTAAATCTTAAATCTCTTTAAGATGTTTTCAATTTCTAGAGGCTCACTTATTGTGTAATCAACTATAGTTTTCAAATCGTTTTTTCTTTTAGCTTCACTTTCTAGTATTAAGAAACTTAAATCTGCTTCTTCGAAAGCTCCTTTATCATTAATATCATCGCCTACCATTATTACTTGTTCGTAGGTCTTTTTTAGATTTGATATAATTTTTCTCTTACCTTCTGGGTCTACTTGAGGAAAAACGAAATTATCCAATATCCCAAGTCTTTTTGCAAGGGGGTATACTGAACAGGGATTGTCTCCCGTGGCAAGATAAATATCCATCCCTTCTGATTGGAGAAAGTCAAATAATTGAAAAACCCCTTCTTTTATCTTACCTGAAGAAGCGACTATATGAGTTATTCTTTCTCTTTCGGCGTCCCCAACAACTCCACATCCAACCAAGGTACAAACATCATATTGCTTTTTTAGTTTTTTTATTGTTTCGTTAACTTCTTCGATAGTTATATCTTCTGCCCATTTGAGAATTTTTTCTTTTTCTATTGTGGCATTCGTGCCTTTAAATACTACTTCGAATCCTATATTTAGGTCTTTAATCAAGTGCCCAAGACTTTTTTTAGAATCTTCTTGCAAAAACGTGCATCTTGGATCTGTAGTTATTGTTACAAGAAAAAGGTTTGGATTATCTTCAATTAATTCTATACAGGATTTGTGGTAAATAAATTCATTTTTTTCCAAATCCTTTGATACTCTTTTAGTATCAACAAGTGTTCCGGATTTATCAAATACTATTGCTATCATGGTGGACATTTCTTTTTACTTTGGAGATAATTTCATCAAGTTTCTCTTGTGGGCAACTTTGGCCCCTTATAATCCCACTTATTATCTCGACTACTCTCCCTTTTGTAGTTCCATTATCATTATTAATAGTTTTTACGCCTATTTTTTCAAAATCTTCAAGGGTAACGGGGGCTTGGCATGCAATTATTGCGTCAATAGGGGCAAGATCTAGAATGAATTTGGCCTTATAGATTACATGGGTCCTAATATTCCCAAGATGTATTATTGCAAGCTTAAATTCATTTAATATTTCAACTTCCTTTTCTTCAATACCGAATAGAACACTTACCCCCGAAGAAGGAGCTTCTGGGGGAACTCCATTTCCAGCGTTTAATACCATAACACTTGTCTTTATGCCAGCTTCTCTCATGGCATAAGTTATCTCGCATATTGGTTTTGTTATATGTCTTCTTCCAGGGCTCATTGCTATCGCTATAATATCCCTACCTGCATCTGCAAAAGTGCCTCTTTGTGCTAGCCCCCCACCAAGGCCCATTCCTCCGCCCATTCTGCACTGGACCATATGCGTATTTCTTCCAATCATAAAAATCAACTATATATTCAGTTTATTTTTTATTTTAAAACTTTCCTATTGATTTGATATTTTTTACTTTATTAATTTACTTGATTATCTGTATGCCAAGAGGCCAAACAAGCATACTTAAAGGAATAGCAACAATAAGCATTGTTAAATGCGTTTTCTTTAATTCTTTGCATATCTTTTAAAATAACTATTAGAAAAGATTTATAAATGACTATTCATCCGTTATGCAGATTAGAAGGTGATTTTAATTGGCCGAAGAATGTAAAGACCAAGAGAGAAAAATAGACGCCGTAATGACTGTTATGAACGCATGGGTTTATGGTATAGAAAAGACAGCAAATAGTTTTTTTGGCAAACCTGAAGCATTTTATAGACAATGGATTATTATTTCTATCCGACCTTTTATAGCCAAATGGAAAGAGCTTGGGGCAGAGTTTAAATATGGTCTTGAAGGATTTGACGCTGCTAAGATGTATGTAGAAGAAGTTTCTAAAACTGGTTTTATGAATAGAAAAGATCATGAAATCGAAGGTAACAGTGAAAGCTTTGTTTATACCGTAAATAAATGTCCTTACAATGAACATTGCAACATGCTAGTTTCTGAAGACAAAGTAGAAAAATTAGCATGTAACAGAGCAATGGCAATTATAGGTGCAATAGAAAACTCAAAACCAGGAGAATCAAAAAAGTGGGAATACAAACCACAGTTCAAAAATGGTGGTCCATGCGTTATCGAATTTAAGAAGAAGTGAATTCAATGCTCTCAAAGCAAGAGAAGATTATTCTAAAAGTATTGGGTGACTTAAAAGGGGAATCAAATCCTGAGGAAATAGCTAAGATTTCACAATTACCCGAAGTCGCAGTAATGAGAACTCTTCTTTATCTGTCAAGTAAGGAGTTAGTAATAGTTGATGAAAAAGGCGTTTCTAACTTGTTACTAACGAATGAAGGTAAAACAAGTTTAGCAAACGGACTATTAGAAAAGATATTCATTAAAGGAATAAAAGATAAACTCCCATTAGGTGAAATTGGACTTTCTGAAGAAGAAAGAAATATTGCCATTGGAATGGCAAGAAGAAATGGGTGGATATCTATAGAGAAAAATAATAATTCGCTATCATTCTCTTTGACAGATAAAGGAAAAACTGTATTAAACGAAAAAACTTCTGAAGAGATTGCATTAGAAGATATCTCTAAGAAAAAATTAGTAGACGATAATCTAGTAACTCTTCTTGTTAAGAGAAAACTTGTTGAAAGGAAATTAGACACTGTCAGAAAGATATACCTGACTGAATTAGGAAAAAAAGAATTATCAAAAGGAATAGAAATAACAGACGAGATTTCTGAATTAACTCCAGACATGTTAAAAAATCAAAACTGGAGGGATGTTACTTTAAAAAGATTTGATGTTTCATCGGATGTCAAAGTATTCTACCCTTCAAGAAAACATTTTGTTAATCAGGCAATTGAGTATATCAGAAAAATCTGGCTTGAGATGGGATTTAAAGAAATGTCAGGTCCAATGATAGATACTTCTTTTTGGGTTTTCGATGCATTATTTCAACCTCAAGACCACCCTGCCAGAGACATGCAAGATACATTTTTTATTGAATCTCCAAGATTTGGGCAAATTGATCCAAAATTTTCTAATAAAATTTGTGCTATGCATGAACACGGAGGCGACATAAACTCCAAGGGTTGGGGATATAAATGGGATAAAAAAATCAGTGAAGAATATGTCCTAAGAACCCACACTACATCTCTTTCTGTAAGAACTCTCAGTACTTTAAAACCTGAAGATTTACCTGTAAAATTTTTCTCAGTTGGTAAAGTATTTAGAAATGAAAAACTTGACTGGAAACATCTTTTTGAGTTTTATCAAACTGATGGTATAGTAGTCGATGAGGATGCTAATTTTAAACACCTTCTGGGTTACCTCAAACGTTTCCTAAACAAAATGGGACATTCAAAAATAAGATTTAGACCTGCATATTTCCCATACACAGAACCAAGTATCGAAGTAGACATTTATAATAAAAATAAAGGTGAATGGGTAGAACTCTTGGGCGCAGGTATTTTTAGACCTGAAGTAGTTGTACCTCTCTTGGGAAAGGATATACCGGTACTTGCATGGGGCCCAGGATTTGGTAGAATTATGATGGAATATTATGGATTGACTGACATCCGACAGAAGTATATGAACGACCTCGACATGATGAAAAAATTACCTATTTGGATGAAAGGGTGATAAGATGCCGACAGTTAATTTTGATAAGAATGAATTCATATCCCTACTAGGAAAAGATGTTGATGATAAAACATTAAGTGATAGGATATCTATGATTGGCACTGACCTTGAAAAAGTAAATCCTGAGGTAGTAGTTGAAGTTTTCCCAGATAGGCCAGATTTGTTATCGATCGAGGGATTTACAAGTGCACTTAAAGGTTTTATGGGAATTGAGAAAGGGCCCATAGATTTCAAAGTTCATAATTCCAGTTACGGGGGTAAAGTTGACCCTAAAGTCAAATCTGTCAGGCCTTTTGCAGTTGGTGCAATAGTCAAAGGAATTAAATTTGATGATGATACAATTAGGTCATTAATGCAGATACAGGAAAAACTGCATATTACTCACGGTAGAAATAGAAAAAAAGTTGCAATAGGTGTGCATGACCTAGATAAGATTAAATTCCCCATTAAGTATACAACAATGCCAAGAGACTTCTCTTTTATACCTTTAGAATTTGAAAAGAATCTAACTATTGATGAAATATTAAAGACCCACCCAAAGGGAGTTGCATACTCTCATCTATTGTCAGAGTTTGAAGAATGCCCTATATGGGTAGATGACAATGGCCAAGTTTTGTCAATGCCACCAATAATAAATTCAGACTATACAAAAGTCACAGAAAAAACAAAAAATTTATTCTTAGATATTACGGGTACTCACAGAAAAAGTATTGAATACGCTTTGAACATAATATTGATGGGACTTTTCATTAGGGGTGCGGAGATATACTCTCTAAAATTGAACGACGAAGGAAAAGATTTAATTTATCCAAACCTTAATAGGGAAAGACTTGAATTGGATCTTTCATATTCTAATAAGATACTAGGATTGAATTTATCTGAAGCTGAAACAGCAGACTTATTAATGAAAATGCGATATGGCATAGCTTCAAAATCTAAAGATAAAATTATTGTGGAAATTCCGCCTTACAGAGCAGATATTTTACATCCAATAGATTTAGTTGAAGATGTGTCTATTGCCTACGGATTTGAAAACTTTATTCCCGAAATCCCCAAAATTGCAACAATTGGCCAAGAGAATTCTATCGAGGTATTCATAAGAAAGATAGAAGAAGTGATGGTGGGATTTAATTTCTTCGAAGTAAAGAATTACATCCTCTCTAATGAAGATGTTTTGATTACTAAAATGCTTGACAATAAAAGAAAACTTGTAAAGACAAGGAATGCTGTAAATACGGAATTTGACACTGTTAGGAGTAGTCTCTTGCCCTTGCTAATAAAGACATTAGTTTCAAATTCACACTATGAATACCCTCAGAATATATTTGAAGTAGGGGTAGTTGTTCCAGATCAAAACTTAATAGAAAAGCAGTATCTTTCTTGCACAATATGCCACCCCAAGGCCAATTTTTCTGAAATAAAGGGAATATTTAATGGCCTTCTTTCTTCTTTCGGGCTCCAATATTCTGTAAATGAAAAAGAGTATCCTTATTTTATTGAAGGAAGATCTTGCGCTCTAGAAATCGATGGGTCAAATATAGGCAAAATGGGAGAATTAAATCCTGAAGTGTTATATAATTTCAAACTAGAAATGCCAGTTTCTGCATTTGAGATTGACCTCTCAGCTTTATTCGCTCTTTTCAAAGAAAAGATACAAGGGTAAGAATTATTCCTGATATTAGTGGTATGGATAAATTATCATTTACTTTTATTAGATATCCTTCTGCAAATGTAGCAGCAAGTGCACCGCTTATAGCCATAAATGGATTTAAAATAAGAAGTCCGACAAGAAGGCACGATACAAAGCAGGCAAGACTGCCTTCCACTGATTTTTTTCCACCCATATATTTTATTCTCCCATACCTCTTACCGATTATAGCCGAAAAAAAATCACCTACAGAATTGAAGCTTATAGCTGCAATGGCAATATTTTTTTCGAATAGAAGAACTGTAAAAAATGAAGAAATGATAAAATACGTTGCAGCTGACAAATCAACTTTTTCATAATCTCTAACAGTTTTTCCAACAACTTTTGGGATAAAATCATTTCCAAAATTGTATCTTAACCTTAAAAATTCCACAAATACGAAAACAAGAACTAGAATGGACATTCCAAATATTGCCTCTTTTTTGTCAAAGAATAAGTAGCTTATTGGGATCAACAATCCTATCTCGTGAAATATTTTCCTTTTGAACTCAGAATCCATAGTAATCCTCATTAAATTTATAAACATTATAAGTGGGGTTATTTTTAATGTTTGGGGTATATAGATGAAACTAATAATAAGTTCAGAATTAGATATGGCTGGAGAAAATATACGAGAGAACTTAATTCAAAATTATCCCTTTGAAAAACTGGAAGGTAATACTTTTTATGATAAGAATAAAGACTCATTACTTGTAAAAATAAAAAATGAAACTATTTATACAGATTTTCCAGAAAATATAGTACAAGAAGAAGTTAAAGATTATAATTTAAGCGCTATTGATTCAATTTTTTTTGCAACAAGACATAAATCTGTTACCAAAATACCAACTTTAACTTGCCACACACCAGGAAATTTTGGTAACGCGGATTATGGTGGTAAAGACGGCCAAGTTTCTCCGTCTAATCCGGTATTTCAAAAACTAGTATTAAACGAAATCATGGATTTATCAAAAGACCTTGAAATATCTTTTGAAGTTTCCCTTGAAGCTACACACCACGGGCCATTAACAGGGCTTCCTACAACTTTTATTGAGATTGGAAGCGATGAAACATATTGGGGGGTAAAAGAAGCTGGTGAAGTTATATCTTCAGCAATTTACAAATCGCTTTCTTATAATGAAAATAAATATTCTTTCAGAATCGCCGCTGGAATAGGCGGGGGTCATTATTGCCCTAAATTTACTGAAATCATGTTAAATACCGATATTGCAATAGGCCATGTAATTGCAAAGTATAATACTCCAGTCACGGATTCAATTCTTTATGAATTAGTAACAAAAAGTGGGCCACTGGACGTTGTTCTTTTAGATTGGAAGGGAGTTAAGGAACGGTCAGATTTAAAAGACAAACTTACTAGTAGAAGTATATCATTTGTAAAAACAAGTGATATTGTAAAAGAATAAGGATTACCACTAAAGCGAAGCATTATACATAGCATTATTAAGCAAAAGCTTTATATACTATTAACCTATATAGATAACAAATAGGAGTTTTATGTTACCAATAATAAGTAGCTACATTAACGATAAAGGGGGAGTTAAATGAGATCTGTTATTGAAGATGCCATTGAGAGGGCGGTAACAGAAAAAGATATTGTTAAGGATCATCGCTATACTTCTGTGGATGAGGAACTTGAAAGAGTACTTAGAGAATCAAGAGCCAAGATAAAAGTAGTAGGAACAGGTGGAGCTGGCTCCAATGCAATTGACAGATTAATGGAAATTGGAGTAATTGGAGTTGAAGCAATAGCAGTTAATACTGATGCCCAAGATTTACTAGATACTAGAGCAGACAAAAAAATATTGATTGGAAAAGAAGTCACTAGAGGTTTAGGAGCAGGCAACGATCCAAAAGTTGGAGAAGAGTCTGCAAGAGAAGACGAGAGGACAATTAAAGAAGTAATAGAAGGAAGCGATATGGTTTTTGTCACCTGTGGATTAGGTGGAGGAACGGGGACTGGTTCTGCACCAGTAATTGCCGAAATTGCTAAAAAAATGGGGGCACTAACTGTTGCAGTTGTGACTTTACCTTTCACAGTTGAAGGTTTGAGACGACAAAGAAATGCCGAAAAAGGACTTGAGAGATTAAGAAAAGTTAGCGATACTGTAATTGTCATACCAAACGATAAATTGCTAGATATAGCACCTGGTTTACCCATAAACGCGGCTTTTAAAGTTTCTGATGATATACTGATTAGAGCTGTTGGCGGAATAGCTGAATTAATTACAAAACCTGGATTAGTAAACGTTGACTTCGCCGATGTTAGATCTGTAATGAAAGAAGGAGACGTTGCAATGATCGGAATGGGAGAATCCGATACGGAGAACAGAGCTAAAGAAGCAATAACTGAAGCTTTGAGTAGCCCTCTGATAGATGTAGATGTAACCGGTGCCAAAGGCGCGTTAATTAACATCACTGGAAGTTCAAATATGAAACTAGAAGAAGCAGAGAAGATCGTAGAGCATGTAACAAATGAACTTGAGCCAGATGCCCAGATTATTTGGGGTGCAATGATAAACGAAGAAATTAAAAATGGACTTAGAGTAATGGTAGTTCTTTCAGGAGTCAAATCACCTTACATATTCGGAAGAAAAGAAACTGAGATGCTTATAGAGAGCGAAACACCCGTTAGGGGAATCGATCTTGGAATAGAATACATTTAAAAAGGATTCTCATTAATTAGCCTCATGACAGAGGCTAATCTAAAGAAAAAGGAAAGAGCAAGAAGTTGGATTTCCGAATACACAAGAGTGCTAAAACTTGCTAAGAAGCCTGGCAGAAAGGAATATTCGCTTACATCTAAAGTAACTGGAATTGGGATAGTACTTATTGGGATAATTGGTTACTCAATAAAATATCTCTCAGTTTTAATCCAAAGTCTTGGAGCATAAATTCCTTCTAAAAAGGCTAAACTTTTTAAATCTTTGAGTACCTTTGATTTTGTTGTTATTGTGGGTGAGAATGTAATGGATGATGACGAGAATCCAATCTTTGCATTAAAGGTAGCTGTTAATCAAGAACAGAACGTAGCAAAGATGATAGAGGGAAAAGTAAAAACTAACAACCTTAAAATTTATGCAGTCTTAGCACCAGAAACCTTAAAAGGGTATGTTTTCATTGAGGCGAGTGATAAAGGGGCTGTAGAAGAAGCCATTCAAGGCCTTCGAAATGTAAGAGGGATTCTTGAAGGTAAAATCGCCTTTGATGAAATAAGTCATTTCTTAGAGGCTAAGCCATCGGTATCTGGTCTTGCAAAAGGTGACATTGTAGAATTAATAGCAGGGCCATTTAAGGGTGAAAAAGCTAAGATTATAAGGGTAGATAAAGGCAAAGAAGAACTTACAGTTGAGCTTCTTGAAGCAATGGTGCCTATACCCGTTACCGTTAAAGGAGATTATGTCAGAATTATAGAGAAAAAGAGCTAGTGGTGATATAATGGGAAAAGAGAGATCTGTTACCTCACTTGTTGATGGAGGAAAGGCTACTGCCGGTCCACCTTTAGGACCTGCTTTGGGACCACTTGGTATTAATGTGGGAAAGGTTGTCGCCGAAATAAATGAAAAAACGAAAGATTTTCAAGGAATGAAAGTCCCAGTTAAGATTTTTGTTGATGACAAAAAGAACTTCAGAGTTGAAGTTGGTGTTCCTCCCGCATCCGCATTAATTCTAAAAGATCTTAAATTAGAAAAAGGATCTTCTACACCATCTTCAAGTAAAGTTGGAGATATTAGTATAGATGCACTTGTTAGAATTGCTAAGATGAAGGAACCTTCTTCATTATCTCCTGATATTGCAGGAGTGGTTAAAGAGATTCTAGGAACATGTGTTTCTATGGGCGTAACTTGTGAGGGCAAAGACCCCAGAGTAGTCCAAAACGAGATAAAAGAAGGAAAATACGATAATATAATTAAATAAGGAGGAATCGTTTTGAAAGAGGCTGTATTACGAGCAGTGAAGAAGGCAAAGGAAACTTCAAAGCCGAGAAACTTCACACAGTCAATGGAGATGAGTATAAATCTTCAAGGACTAGACATGAAAAAAACACAAAACCGAATCAAAGAAGACTTTGTTTTACCTAACGGAAGGGGCAAAGATGTGAAGATTGGGATCTTTGCTTCAGGGGATATGGCATTAAGAGCCAAAAAGGAAAACTTGTCTGTATTTGATCAAGAAGACATAGAAAAATTCGCAAAGGACAAAAAACTTGCAAAAAAAGTTGCAAATACTCACGATTTTTTCATAGCGCAAACAGATTTCATGACCTTAGTTGGAAAATCATTAGGTCCAATATTTGCGCCAAGAGGAAAAACACCTGCACCTTTGCCTCCAACTGCTTCGCTTGAACCTATATTAAATAAACTGAAAAAAACAGTTAAAATAAAAAGCTACAATCAGTCCGTCATTCATATGTTCGTTGGCTCCGAAAAAATGGACGATGAGATGTTAGCGGAAAACATTACAGAAATTGTTAAGTTTTTTGAAAAGAAACTTGAGAAAGGATTCGATAACATAAAATCAATTTACATAAAAACTTCTATGGGGCCTGCAGTAAAGCTGGAGGATTTTAAATGAAGGGAAGAGTAGCAGTTAAAGGGGACGTAGCTGAATGGAAAGCAGAAGAAGTTAACTCCCTAAGAGATATGATTAAGTCTTCTCCTGTAGTAGGAGTTGTTGAACTTCAAGGGATACCTGCAAAACAGTTACAGAATATAAGGGAAGAACTAAGAGGCAAAGTTACTTTTAGAATGTCAAAAAATAAGTTAATGAAGATAGCTCTTGAAAAAACTGAAAAAGAATCCCTAATGGACCATATTAATGCAGGAGCAGCTTTCGTTTTTTCTAATGAAAATCCTTTTAGAATTTACCGACTTTTACAAAAATCAAAAGCACCAGCACCAGCAAAACCAGGTGACGTTGCAAAAAATGATATAATAATCCCTCAAGGAAGTACAGGATTGCCACCAGGGCCACTTGTAAGTGAGCTTCAAACTCTTGGAGTCCCAGCTAAAATTGACAAGGGTACGATATCTATTGAAAGAGATGCAGTACTCGTAAAGCATGGAGAAATAATATCCAAGAAAATTAGTGACATTCTTTCTCAGCTTAAAATTGAACCAATGGAAGTTGGTGCAGATTTGGCGGCTGCTTATGAAAATGGACTATTATTCAAAAGAGATGTTCTAACTATCGATGACGCCCAAACTAGAAATAACGTAATAAAGGCATTTTCAAATGCTTTGGCGCTATCCTTTGATAGAAGAATATTTACAAAACAAAGTGTAAAACTATTAATACAGCAAGGTGCACTTAAAACAAAATCCTTGGCAATTGGTGCAAATATAGTTTCTCCTGAGACTATTGGGCCAATAATGTCAAAGAGTGTTGCCCAAGCTCTCAGTCTATCCAAATTGTTAAATGGCGCTGCGTTGGACGATGAACTTAAAAATAAGCTCAACGTATCTCAATCGTCAGCCCCTGCTGAGACAAAAGTAGTTGAACATAAGGTTGAAGAAAATAAAGATAATAAAGATAAAGATGGGGAAGCCGGATTAGAAGGTCTAGGTGCCCTATTTGGTTAATTAATGGAGGTGTGATTATGGAATATGTATATGCTGCGATGATCCTTCATGAGGCTAAGAAGGAAATAAATGAAGCGAATTTAAACAGTGTTTTAAAAGCCGCTGGAGTAGCAGTCGATGAGGCCAGAATTAAAGCTCTTGTATCTTCATTGGAAGGTGTGGATATTGAGGATGCTATAAGCTCTGCTTCAATGCCAGTTGCTCAAGCACCTGTAGCTGCACCAGCAGCCGCTTCAGACCACAAAGCTTCTGAATCAAAGAAGGAAGAAAAGAAAGAAGAAGCAGAAGAATCGGCACTTGAAGGTTTAGGCGCTCTCTTCGGTTAATTCTGTATCTTCTATTTTTAATTTTCTCTTTTTAAATCCTTTACATATGATGTAAGTTTCACGGCTTGCTGATCTTGATGACTCAGGCTTTGATATTTTAACGTAATAAAAATCATTTTTTATATCGTCTACTAATTCTTTAGTATATTCTCCTTGAAATAATTTTATGAGTAGATTTCCTTTATATTGTAACAAATTCGTGGATAATTCTAAGGCTCTATAACAAAGATCAATAGACTTTTCATGGTCTAAAGATCTAATCCCTGATGTGTTAGGGGCAAGGTCTGAAATAATGGCGTTAAATTCTTGTTTAATATCCTTAATCCTCTCTATAGTTGAACTATCAAATATATCTCCTTGGACAAAAAAAGAGTTGGGGAATTTTTCTTTCACGTTTTTCAAATCAACCCCCACTACTAACCCTGTATCTCCTACTAATGTTGATGCTATTTGCATCCATCCGCCGGGAGCAGCCCCTAGATCTAATACACTATACCCTTTCTTTATAATATTGAATTTTTTGTTAAGTTGAATAAGCTTAAAAGAGGCTCTGGACTTATAACCCTCTTTCTTGGCCATTCTGTGATACCCATCTTTCTGCTGATACATAATCAATATTATATAAAAACTCTTTTAAATGTATATTTTCCCCTATGACTGTGTCAAATTTGCTTGAATCTGCATCTTACTGGAATACAAAGGGCATAATTCTAGATAGGATGGGAAAGCATAAAGATGCATTAGTCTGTTTTGAAAAGGCGAGGGCAATTGACCCTCATGATGCAGACGTCATAACTAACATTGGTATATCATTTGATAAACTAGGAAAACCGGAAGAAGCCTTAAAATTCTATGATATGGCTCTTCAAAAAAATGAAGACACTAAGACTCTTTATAATAAAGGTATATCTCTGTCAAAAATTGGAAATTATTCTGAAGCAATAAATTGTTTTAAAAAAGTTCTAAATGAAGAAAAGAATAATAAAAATGCAATCATAAATCTTGCTATTGCACTACAAAAAATGGATAGACTAGATGAAGCCATTTCAATTCTAAAAGAGTGGGGGGAATTTGACTACATTTATACAAGAGCCCAGTTAATGCTTGAAAATGGGAAAAAACAGATTGAAGACTCAATAAATCTATTGCATATGTGTTTGAATGAGAATTCTGAAAGTATTCCTTCTCTTGAGAATATTTCTTATGCTCTAAAGATGCTAGGTATGGAAGGAGAATCCCTAAGATACTTAGAAAACGTTAGGCAGCTTTACTCTGAAAGAAGAAAAGTAGAAGATAAAATCAAAACTTTGAAAGAATTATTGGTGGATTCTTTATCTAATTATGAAAAAATAGGAGAAATTTTAATAACAAAAAAAGGATTAGGCAAAAATTATAATTTTTATAAAGATATCTTTGAAGGGCTTTATCAAGATATTCTATTCATCGATGAAGATCATTCCTCATTTTTGGATAATTATGGAAAAAGATCAATATCCTCCTCTAACGTATATATCAAAGAGCTTCTAGTCCGGATTAACAATTTAAGTGAAAGCCTCACCATATTGAAGCTTAAAATAGAAGAGGATATTGGTAGACCAAGTCTTAGATATATTTTTTATATATTGAACCCATTAGAGCGGAAAAAAGAATCTGAAATTCAAGTATATTTAATTAATAATGGAGATATTGAAGCTTTTGACATATCTGTTTTAATAGAAAAAAACAAAGATTTGAATATATCAAAAATTGAAGATAAAATAGACTCGCTCAAACCCATGGAATATAGGCCTTATACCATTAAGATTAAGCCTAAGAACGAAGGAATATTTGAGATTAATACTTTTTGTGATTATAGGGGAAATGAAGTCTATGAAACTAGAACTGTTTATCCCTTGGAAATACCATATTTGCCTGACGAGGACTCAATGTATTTGATTTCTTATCTAAAAGTTTTAAGGCTGGATATGGATACAACCGCAGAGGAAATAAAACGCAGATGGAAAGAGCTTTCTAAATATTATCACCCCGATACAACCCAAGATGAAAAAGAAAAAATATTAAAAGAAGGCATTTTAAAAGAAATAAATGAAGCATATGAAGAATTGAAGAACTACTACTAGATTATCAATATATCCTTCTTACAATATTCATAAAAAACAGCAAGATATAAAAATTAAGTAAAGAAATAAGGCATATGAAGAATAAAAAAAGTGTAATATTAGTATCGATATTGATACTTCATCTCTTTTTCATAAATCCCGTAGTATCTGCAGATGTTCCAAGATCTTTTTTTGTGGACACAGCTAATGGTCAACCTCAATCAATAATAGTAGTTGGTAAAAATGCAGCTTCGATGGATTCGATTTCTGGAAGCTTAATTATTACAAAAATTCAAGCCGAAGCATACTATGAGGATCCCGCAAAAGGTTTATTTAGGGTTAATATTTGGGATCGTGAGAAATTGATAACCTATGATGAATTACTAATGGAAGATGTCGCTAAAAAGAATAATCTTATACTTGTGGGCGGGCCCGTTGCAAATAGACTTGTAGCGAATCTAGTTAGAGAAGGTAAATCCAAAGTTGACTGGTATAATTCACAAGGGGAGACTGAATACATATCAAATGGTTTATACGAACGTGATGTGATTATTGTCGCAGGTGCAGACAGAGAAAAAACAAGGGCTGCAGTATTACAATTGATTAGTTCTTAATCGCTCTATTCGAAATCAATATCTATATATAATTGTAAGAATCTCCATAGGAAATCAAGGGGTTATAATGAAAGAAGTATTAGTGCTATATACCGGACAAAAATATAAATGCAAGCAATGCGGAGAATGCTGCAGGGTTCGTGGAGTTCCACTAACTTTATTTGATATAGAAAGAATTGAAAAAAATACCGATAAAGAGTTCGCTTTGTACGATATTTCCAGAAAGAAATTCGTAATTGAAAAAAGAATTTGGGATAATGGTTGCGTATTTTTGGATGATAAAAATTGTACAATACATGAATATAAGCCCTTGATTTGTAGACTTTTCCCATTGGGAGTTTTTTATAAACCCATATCTGAATCAGATACTCCTTATATATTAAAAAATGGAGAAAAGGCATACATATATGTCGATATCTCCTGCCCTGGAATTGGAAACGAAGGAGAACCTTTTGACATTGAAAAAATTTTAGAATTATGCCAGAAAATTAAAATTGAAATGGCTTATACATTAAACTTGTAGGTATTTATGAGAATCGTAGAAGGAAAAAAACTGGATATTATAAAAAAAACTATTGAGAGCTATGGTGGAATCTTCGAGTTGCCTGCAAACAATATATTATTGATAGTTGGCGATGAGGTATTTTTTGTTAACAAACTAATTTATGAAAAAGTATTAGATGAAAGAATAAACGAGAACTTAGTTTCTATGGGAACACAAATTGGTAAATTCCAAAAAAGCAATTTTTTATTGGGTTTAGAATGTCATTTAATAATAGCTCCTTCATCAAAAAAATCAAAATTGAATGAAAAAGGCGCTTCTTTATTCTTATATGGGCGGGATGTTTTTGTTAAGAATATGGTGAATCCACCAAAAAAAGGGTATACAATAGTTTCAAATATAAGAAATGAAGTGATTGGCATTGGTAAATTTGATGGAAAGATGTTGAATAATGTTATTGATAGGGGGTCATACCTCCGAACTCTTGAATAATGTTTAGTTTAAAACATACAATGTTAAATTTGTTACACTAAGGTCATCATATTTAAAAGGTATTTTTAATTTCTTCATTCGGTGATACTTAATGGTAGTTAATATGAAAGGCAAGCATCTTGCTTCTTTACATGACCTTACGAAAGAAGAAATATGGCAAATTTTGAAAACCGCCGAAACTTTGAAGATTAAACAGAAAACCGGGGAACGACACGAATTATTGTACGGTAAAACTTTAGCAATGATATTCCAAAAACCATCAACGAGAACAAGGGTGTCTTTTGAAGTTGGAATGAAACAATTAGGGGGGCATGCTTTGTACTTATCCTCTACAGACCTCCAACTGGGGAGGGGGGAAACAGTAGGAGATACGGGAGCAGTTCTCGCTCGTTATTGCGATGGTATAATGGCAAGGGTATTTTCCCATGACAACATTATAGAACTATGCAAACATTCAACTGTTCCAGTTATAAATGGTCTATCCGACCTTTTACATCCATGTCAATGCTTGGCTGATTTAGAAACAATTCTAGAAAAGAAACAAGAATTTAAAGGACTTAAATTAGCATTTGTCGGTGATGGAAACAACGTTTGTCATTCTCTAATGTTTGGATCTGCAAAAGTAGGGATGGATATGACTGTTGTCTGTCCAAAGGGTTACGAACCTGACAAACAAATTGAGAAAATGGCACTAGAAGACGGACTTAAACTTGAAATAACAAACGACCCTAAAGGTGTTAAAGGCGCAGATGTAATTTACACAGATGTATGGGCAAGTATGGGTAAAGACAAAGAGCATGATGACAGAGTAAAAGTATTCAAACCTTACCAGGTAAACGAAAAATTAGTTTCACAGGCTCAAGACGACTGTATAGTTATGCACTGCTTACCTGCGCACAGGGGAGAAGAAATAACTGACGAAGTAGTAGATGGCCCACATTCAGTCGTACTTGACCAAGCCGAGAACAGAAACCACGCACAAAAAGCCGTAATGGCACTTTTAATGTAATAGATTATTAATCTATTATTCTTTTTTTATATTAATTTTTTAGTTACACTTTCTATTATTCTAACTTAATAGCATTAAATACCTAGAAAAATATATAAACTCCTACAAGAAAAACTGTAAAAGGGATACTCATGAGGATTTCTAAATTATATGGGCTCGAATTGTATAATACAAAAGGCGAGTACATAGGCATAATTAATGATATTATTCTTGAAGTAAAAGAAGGAGTTGTCTTTGGACTAGCAGTTGGGCAAGAAAAAGGCATAGACAATATTGCAGTCGGATTCAAGGATGTTTCTGCTATCGGGGACATCGTTATTGTAAGGGCTAAGAAAGAAGATTCAGTAAAGCTTGGAATGTAAAAGGGTGTTCAAAATGACGGGCAAAATAGAGAAATATCTTTTAGATAAATTGCAAAAGGAAAAACTTCATTTTTCTTTAGTTGACCCAGATAGCTTCTCTATAGAAGAAGCAAAAAGCGCAGCTGCTATTTCCGAGGAGGCTGGAAGCGACGCGATATTAATAGGTGGTTCTACACATACTTTGGGCAATTATCTTGATATTTTGATAGAATCAATTAAAGCCAGTACAAAACTCCCTGTGATTATATTCCCCGGAGGTGTAGCCCAAGTATCACCCAAGGCAGATGCAATCCTTTTCATGTCTTATATGAATTCAAGAAATCCTTATTTTATTACAAAATCTCAAGCTCTCGGAAGTTTCCTAGTAAAAAAAACTGGAATCGAACCTATACCCACAGGTTACCTAGTAGTTGAACCAGGTGAAACTGTAGGGTGGATGGGAGAAGCTGATCTTATTCCTAGAAAAAAACCCCAAATAGCTGCTGCTTATTCACTAGCCGCACAGTATCTTGGGATGAGATTTGTTTATCTTGAAGCGGGATCAGGCGCTCCTGAAACAGTTACTCCTGAAATGGTGGGACTTGTAAAAAAGGTCATTGATATACCTTTAATTGTAGGGGGTGGAATAAGATCTCCAGAATCAGCAAAGAAACTTGCTATGGCGGGAGCAGACATATTCGTAACTGGAACTATTATTGAAAAAGAAAAAGAAAAACTTTTTGACATAATAAAAGCCATAAAAAGTTAAAGTGGGCGGATTATAGCCCATCTTTTGTAATATTGGCATTGAACTAAGCGACCTACCACAAACCTCAGACCAGGTTTCATCGGTTTTAGTTTGGCCTTGCACCATGTGGGAAGGTATTCCACCGTTTCCTATGCCTTCTCAGTAGTTTTGGAATTTGTTGCCAAATTCCGTCTACATCATTTTCATCAGACAAAGGCCGTTTTTTTCTGTTCCTTTACCTTGGATTTCTCCAAGCATCTTTCGATGCCACATCCTGATCAGGTGGATGGAGCTTCCTCCCCTAAGGGAAGCCAATATTCCGCCCACACAATAACTTAATAACGTTGAAGATATAAATTTATTCATGAATATTCTGATGATTGGTGAATATCCTCCAAAAATTGGAGGTATTTCTACCCACATATCTCAACTAAAAAAAGAATTAAATAAACTAGACCAAGATGTTTTTGTTTTAACTTATTCAAATTGCTTAGAAGAAAAAGTATATTCTACAAGATTACCTAAGAAGTTTAGGGGATTTTTTTTTATTATATTTGGTTTCTTCAAAGGCATCAGAATTATTAGAAAAAATAAAATTGATTTAATACATGCGCATTTTGCCACAACTCCCGGACTACTAGGCCTTTTTTTGTCTGTTGTTACAAGGAGAAAAAGAATTTTAACAGTTCATGGTAGTGATATCAATGTTTACTTAAATCGAAGGATTATGGGCCAAGTGGTAAGATTATTATTATCCAAGTATCTCGTTATTATTGCTGTATCTCCTGATTTAGCTGAAAAAATTACACATTTTTCTAAGGGAGATGTAATTTCTATTCCCAACGGAGTTGACAATTTGAGATTTTTTTCTAATGTTTCTGAAAAAAAAGGGATAGGATTTATTGGGGCTTTGGTGAATGAGAAAAATCCTAGAGAATTTGTTGAGCTAATCAGAGAACTTCGGCAAAAAAGAATTGTTGAACCAGCATATATCATTGGCGATGGGTATCTAAGAAAAGAACTAGAAGAAATTTCCAATGGACTAAATATTAATTATTTAGGGGAAATAGTAAATACAGAAAAATACTTGAATAAATTTAAAGTAGTTGTTTCAACTTCAAAAACTGAAGGATTTGGACTTTCTATTCTAGAGTCTATGGCATGTGGCGTTCCTGTAGTTTCACTTGTAAGTCCGGGCTCTGAATATCTATTAGGTGATTTGAATTTGGTAGTCCAAGATAAGAATCAATTAGCAGAATTAGTAGCAAAAATAATATTAAATCCAGAAATTAGACTTGAACTTTCCAACAAGGTACTAGAAAAATCTAAGTTATTTTCTTGGAAAAAGTGTGCTGAAGAGACCTTGGTCGTCTATAAAAAATTTATTTAAATAATGGGATGTAAGGATTTATTTTTATTAAAATAAGAAATGAAAAACCTATTCCTAGTGCATATGCCAATATATCGTGGGCAATAAGCCAACTATAATCTTTTTCAAAAAGGTATATTGTCACGACTAGTCTTAATATATTCAAAAATAATAGGCTTATAAGAAATAAAGATAGATATACTATTTTTTTAGTTAATGTTAGTGAGGAAAGTACAAATAAAGATGTGAATATGGCACCTGAAGCTAATCCAATACACCTTTTAGAGATCTCATAATTTCCAACAGCTACAAATTTCTCAGATATAATAAGTGGCTTTTGTATGTCTAAAAGTGCTATCCCTTCCTTAACAGCTTCCGCTGTGAATATCCTAATTGGGGTATAATCGCTTATAACATAAAGAAATATGGAAACTATTGTTCCCTTAATAAAAAATAATAACTTAACATAATTGCCCTCTCCATATTTCTCAATTATCTTATCTTTTATCATTTATTTTTCAATAATAGAGACAGTTTTAAGTTTTTCCTTATTAATTTTGTAGATTTCGTAACATTCAGGGATAATTTTATATATTAATTTACTTTTAATTATATAAACAACGGAGGAGTTTTATTGGGAGAGTCGCTAGTAATATCATCAGGAAAGGGTGGTGTGGGCAAAACTACTATTTCTGCTAATTTAGGCATTGCTCTTTCTGAAGTTGGACTCAATGTTCTAATTTTTGACGCAGATATAACTATGGCTAATCTTGAACTCATATTTGGGATGGAGGGATTACCAAAGACAATACAGGATGTATTGGAAGATAAGGCAAGGCCCCAAGATATAATTTATGAGGGCCCAGGTGGGGTAAAAGTCGTCCCAGCAGGTCTTTCGTTAAGAAGATTAAAAAAATCCGATCCTGATAAAATTAATGAAATATTTAAATTCTTTGTTGACAAAGTTGATTTGTTAATAATTGATGGGCCACCTGGTCTTGAAGTAGATGCCGTAACTTCTATCGCAGCTTCAGATAATATGCTTTTGATAGTAAATCCTGAAATAACTTCTTTGTCAGATGCATTGAAGATAAAACTTATAGCAGAAAAATTAGGCACAAGAATACTAGGAGTTATCGTAAACAGGGTTAGAGGAGATCCAACAGAAGTTTCTGGGCCTGAAATAGAAGCAATACTGGAACTTAGAATAATTGGTAATGTTCCAGAAGACCAAATAGTAAAGAAATCAACAACACTAGGTAAACCTTTTGTATTATTGGACCCAAAATCTCCGGCTTCACTAGCTATTAAAGATATTGCAAAAAAAATTGCAGGAAAGAAGACGGAATTTCAACCTTCCAACAAATCGATGAATAAATTAATGGGAGGCCTATTTGGGAGATGATTGTATGGCATTATTAGACATAATGATTAACAGCTGGATTATAATTTTTATTATTGCCATAGTCAGTATAATTATTAATGTAATCTTGGGTGTTAGGGTTTATATGCAAGGAGAAGAGCTCCAAAGATTACGCGGGGGCAGGTTATCCAGGGAGGAACTTGAAATATTAAGGGCCCGTCTTGCTAGAATTAAAAAACTTTCCAAATAACCCTATGATTATTCTTAAAATTATACTTTTCTATTTTATAGTTACAAGAATTAATCACTAATTCTAAATATTAAAAATAGTTATTGTTAAGCAATAATACCAAAAGCTTTATATATTTATCAAATCATAATTGGTAGTGGATATTCATAACTAGGTGGAACAATGCAAAAATCCAATTATTTATATTTGCTAAATATATTTTTATTATCGATATTTATTATCGGCATTGTTGCAACTCCGGTTTTGGCGCAAGGCGTAATATCTGGAAGAGTAACCGATGATAACGTAACGCCACAAGGAATTAGCGGTGCTATAGTTGATGCTTACAAAGCAAATGATGCCAATGCTTGCCCTACTATAAAAGGGATGGCAACAACTGATGTTAATGGTACATATTATATATACCCATTAGAACATGGAATGTATAGAATTAGGGCTTATGCGCCTGGTTATAAGTCAGAGTATCCTTTTTCTATGCTAGCCAATACCTGTACAACTTCATGTTCTCCTGATTATAACTTGACACTTAACGATACAAATGGTAGTATTATAGGGCGTGTTTTTCAGCCCGATGGAATAACTCCCATTGAAGGCGCAACTGTTAGGGCTTACTACCCGGGAACAGAAAATGTATTAGCAAGTTCTTTAACATCTGCAGAAGGTAATTATACCCTTTCTAATTTGGAAGGCGTATATGATATAGAAGCATCTGGAGTAGGATGGCTTCCAAAAAAAATAAGAGTTACTGTTCCACCATTACCTTCGGTACTAATTCAAGATTTTGTTCTTTTACCTGGACCTTATTATGATCCGGATGCAGTATTCATGGGATGGGTAGAAATTGGTGATTTGACAGTCGTGGGAGATTACACCATACTACTTAAAGATCTCCAGAGAAGGCATCCATTAATGCCCCCTGAAAGAGGTATTTTGGAAGTATATAGAAAAGGTACAATGGTAATCCAACAGGTTGTAGTTCCCGGGGATACATTGTATATAGATGAAATAATGAAAATAAAGGTAAATGAGATTAATGATCACGAAAATGCCAATTATTTTGGTAGATACAAACTTAACATAACTGTAACTAAAAGAAAAGAGCCGGAACTATCTATTAATCTGACAACTCTGTACATTGGAGAAATAGATGATAAAGATAGAACTTTCTTGAGAGGAAGTAAAGAAGGAATAAAAACAGTCCTTCTAGGCGATGTCGATATCAACGCAAGTTCAGGGTCTGTTGAATTTGATGACAATACTTATAATTTCAATGTCTCCGCAATAAATGGAAACATTCAATACGTATATAATTTTGAAGAAGTCAACGGTTCATTTGTCCAACCTGGTGAATTACGTCAAGGAGATATTATTACTATAGGAAAAGATGGCACTTGTAAAAATATTAGGCAATTAACAATTTATGAGATGGGCGGAAGCACAGTAATTTGGGCGCCAATAATACATTCAATAATGAGGCCAGAAGATTTTGAATTTGAAACTGAAAACGAAATAGAAAAGCCTCAGTCAGACACTACATTTTGGTATGTAACTGAAATTGAGAATACCGGAGATATACCTGCAAAAAATATTAAAATACATATAACCGCTAAAGATTTCACTTTTTTGACCGGTAATAACTGCTATTGTGGCTCAGACAATGAAGCATGTCTTGAAATAAAATCCATGGAGCCTGATGAAAAAAGACTAATTGTATTCAAATTTAAAGCCCCTCAAACTGATTACCTAAAAGTATCACCTATCCAAATTGATTTGTCATATCAAATGGGATATTTTAATGAAAAAGAACAGGAAGTAATTCAGGATTATTCAAAAAGCGATAAAACTTTAATTACAATAGTCCCAAAGCAACCAGAATTTCAAATTACAAGAAATATAGTTAAAGAAAAACTTTTCGTTGGGGAGACTACTGACGTTGAGGTCAGAATAAAGAATACTGGAGATATAACGGCTACAAAGATAAAATTAATTGATTATATTCCAGATGGATTTGAACTAATCGACGGTAGCGCTACAATGAATATCGATAAAATGGTAAAAAATGAAACATTCACTCTAATCTATAAAGTAAAAGCTCTTGAAATGGGAGAATTTGAATTTAAAACTCAATTAATCTTTGAAGATGAAGCAGGGAAAAACTACAAAACAACTTCAAAACTTGAACCAGTTACCGTAAGCAAAGAATTCCCAAGACTTGAGATTCTTAAAAAATTGGATAGAGTTACAATATCTAGGGGAGATTCCGTTATTGTAGTATTAGTTGTGAGAAACACTGGAAATAAAATTGCAAGAGATGTACAAGTTCTTGATTTCGTTCCCGAAGGATTTAGATTAATTGATGATCCCAAAACAAAAAGAATAGAGTATACAATCTCTGAGCTAAAACCAGAACAAGAAAGAATGTTCAAGTATATAATAACTGCATCTTACCCCGGGGAATATAAAATAGGGGATACAAAATTATTGTATTATGACTTAGAAGGTCACAGTTTTGAACATATTGCATCAGGTACATCTGTAAGAGTAAATGGCGAGCCCAAAATAACAATCTCCAATATTCAATACTTCAACGAAGAATATTCTTTTGCCGATTATAAATATGTGGATGTTGTATTAACTTTAACGAATACAGGGGATGGCCTTGCAAAGAAAATTAGTTTCATCAATGCTATTTCAGGAGATATAGAGTTAGTTGACGGTGAATTGGGAGGGTTCATCGATACTCTAAAACAGGGTGATTCAAAAACAAGTAAATTCACAGTTAGAGTTCTTCAAGAAAATAAGGATAAGATATTCACAATTAATACCTCTTCAGAATTTGAGGATATAGCTGGAAAAAAATCTAAATCTGAAGTATCAACAAATATAACTGTTGGCGGGAGGGCTCCAACTATAAATTTGCTAAGACAAGAATCTGAGTATAAGTCTGACATAATTAGAATTGGCCATATCATTCCAGTAGTTACAATAATTACAAACACAGGTGATGGCGATGCTAAAAACGTAAGGATTGAAGATAGAATACCTTCAAACCTTCAAGTAACAACAGGTATCAATTATTGGGGAGGTCAATTAAAACCAGAGGAGAGAGTAACTTTAAGATACACTTTAGTACCTTCTCAAGGTGGAGAATACCAAATTGGCCAAACTTTATCAACATATGAAGATGAATGGGGGGTCAAAGGGACTAAATCTTTATCTCCAACTCTAGTCACAGTGTGGGGACCTTCAATTTCTAGAACTATATCTACAAATGAGATTGAAGAAGGGGAAACAGTAAAGATAACTTACAAAATCAAAAACTGGGGAAAAGACGATATTTACGAAGTTAAATTAGTTGAAGTCCTCCCGCCAGGATTTGAGATAATTTCTGGCGATAAGGAAATAATCATTGGGGAAATAAAAGGCGGAAGTGAAGTATCAAAAGAGATGCAGGTAAAATTTACAAAATCTGGAGCATTCATCTTAGAAGATTCTAAGTTTTTCTGGAAAAATGCCTTCGAAGAATCAAAATCTTTGGATATGGAAAGAACAACAATTAGCGTTAAAGCAAAACCAGAACCACAAACTAGTTTACCAAGTGTTCCTCAATCTGTAACTCAGACAATACAGGATATTAAATCCTCGCCTTATGCACCTTTTATTATAATTGCAATTATTGTATTACTTTTGTCAATAGTTGGGTACTCAGTTTACAAATCCATGAGATCAAAAGGGCCATCTACCGCAATACTTTCGATGCCAAAAGATGGAACTCCACCAACTAGACCGGAAACAGTCAAAAAAGAAAAAATAAAATCCAAGAAAGGATTTAAACTTTTTTCAAAGCAAAAAGAAAAAGTAGTTAAATCTGATCAAAAGGCGCCTGTATCTTTTGAAGCCCAAGTTAAACCATTAGTTAAAGAATCAAAAAAAGAGAAGAAAAGTTTTGGACTATTTTCTAAAAAGGAAAAAACACCTCCCAAAGAAAGAGTCCCAGTGCCGGTATCTCCAAATCTTGAAGTTGAAAATAAATTTAAAGAATTTGTAACACGTGATGGGGGCGAGAATATTTTAACAAAAGATCAGATTAATCAAGAAATACTTGGCAAAAGAGTTGCACCTCCTGCATTAAAACAAAAACAAAAGAATAAATTTTCACTATTTTCAAAGAAAAAAGAAGGAATACCTCAAGAAAAAAAGTCTTTTTCACTGGATCATTTATCCAATTCACGGGAAGATAAAGAAATCAAGAAGGAACAACTGAAAAAAGAACTAGAATCTGTAAATATTTTAGAGGAAGAACTACCTTTATTAAAAGATAAATTTAAGAATATTAATGGAAAGGCAGAAGCTAGATATACACCTATAGTTAATTCGATAATGAAAGAAGACACTGAAAATAGACCTCCGGAAGTAGAATTTAGGGCCCCTGAAGAGATAAGAAAAGAGCTCGAAGAAATGAAATTGACCTTACAAGATAAAGATAAAATAGAATCCCTTGATTCGTTTGAAATAGAATCTTTGAGGTCTGAGATTTCTAAGACACTAGAGGAGATAGAAAAAAGACAAGAAAATATATCTAGAGATGAAGAGCAAATTAATATTCAACACAATATTGAACAAGAATCTTCTCGTATAGATCTCATGGACAGAAAAGAACTTGATGAATTCCAGATTAAAATTTTAAATGAACTTGATGATCTTGAAATTAAGAAAAATATTGATTTTGAAGAAGAACAGTTGAAAGAAATAAAAGGAAGAGTAGTCCCCAAGAATGTTGATTTGGATCTTCCCCCCTCCGTAGAAAGAGCATACAAAGAGTTTAGACAAAAGAAGAATAAGGGGGAACCAGAGAATCCATTTAAAGAAGAGGGCAATGGATCAAGTAAAAAGGGCAGTTCTTGGACAAATAACTTTAAACATAACAATACTTCGCCAGAAATACCTTCTTCAATTAAGGAATTACTAGAAAAAAGATCTTCTAGTTCAAACGACGCCTATACTTCAATACCAGATCCAAAAGAACTCATTAAAGGGAAGAAAGAAAATAATACTCGCTTCTTTTCCAACAATCCAACATCAGTTCCAGACCCAAAAGAAGTGATAAAAGGTAAGAAGAAAAACCAAATATGAATGTCTGGTTAATTTATACGAAAATCTTTTATAACAATTTTGATAAACTTATACGTGTTTTAATGTCTCGCTTTGTATCACAGAATATCTCAAATATTAAACCAGTAATCGAATCGATATCTGAGCTGACTGGCGAATGCTTGTTCACAATAAACAAAAATGGTATATATATTGAAGGGACGGATCCTTCTCTTATATCTAAAGTAGAATTTTTAATGCCCGCTAAATCTTTTGATAAATTTGAAATAGATGCTGAAGAATCAGTCGGGGTTAATATAGATTCTTTCGCGAAGATATGTAGAAGGGCTTATCAAAACGAATTAATGAGTATTGATATAAATTCTAAAGCGGGTAAAGTAGAGCTTATTCTAGAAAGTGATTTTAAAAGAAATTTTGAATTTACTTTACTTTCAACTACTAATTTCAGTATCCCTCAATTAAATCCTAAATATTCAACTTTTATTGAAATTGATAGTAAAATATTTAGAGACATTATCAAAGATATGGCCGTTATAGGGGGAACAATTCTTTTTTCAATCCATAAAAATAATATTTCTATTTCCTCTGAAGATTATACTTCTAAGGCATTGGCTGAAATCTCTTCAGAATCAAAATCTATAAAAAAATTTGAAGCTAAAACTATTCAACGTTCAAAATACAATCTTAACTATATCCTAAGTTTCTTAAGTGCGTTTGCCGTTTCAGATTATCTTAAAATATCTGTTGGGGGATCAAAACTTCCCTTGAAACTTGAATACCAAATAGGTGAAGAAGGCCGATTTACACTATACCTTGCTCCAATGGAGATATAGATGAATCTTTTATTTTTTCTTTCAGGGAGTAGTACCCTATTTGCCAAAGAGGAAGTCATTTCTTTGCTGAATTCTTATGGAATAAAATATCAAATAATCTTTAGTGAAGGGCAATTTCTAATAATTAAAACTAGTAGTGTTATAATTGATTTTATTTTCCGATTAGGTCTGACCCATTTTGTATTGGATATTATTTCTGATTTAGTTATCGATGACAAAATAGATAAATCTCTTTCAGAAATCCAATGGGATTCTCAACTTAACTTTGATAGAACTTTTAAAGTAAGAGTTAAGAATAAAGAGAAAAAAGAATATAATAATATTGAACTTCTCATTGCAAAGTCTATATCAAAATATTTTGAAAATAATATAAAAGCAGATTTAACAAATCCGATGGATGAAATAATCGGATTGACTTTTAAAAATAAATTATATATTGGGAAAAAAATCTTTGAAAGAAATAAGAAGGATTTCAACAAAAGAAAACCACAATTAAGGCCATTTTTTTCACCTACTTCAATAGACCCGCGTATTGCAAGAGCAATGATTAATATTTCACAAGCTCAAAAAGAGATCTTAGACCCTTTTGCAGGAACAGGAGGTATTCTAATTGAAGCAGGCCTTATAGGACTCGATACGTATGGCCTTGATATTGAGGAAAAAAGCGCGATAGGAACAAAAACGAATCTTTTAAATTATGGGATAAAAAACTTTGACATTAGATCAGGAGACGCAAGGAAAATATCTGAGATATTTGAAAGGAACTTTGAATCTATAGTTACTGATGCGCCATACGGCCGTTCCACTAAAATAGACAAGGATAAAGAGAAGATGTACACGGATTGTTTTTTGTCGATACTAGAATCTTTCAAAAAACGATGTGTGATTGGATTAGATAGAGAATATCCATTTGATGAAATAGGATTTCGCATTGAGAGCATCTATAGCTTTAGAGTTCACAAAAGCCTTACTAGATATCTTCATGTTCTGTCAAGATGATAATCAATTCATATATTCTTGAGGACGCAGAAGTCAGTAATAGCGTGATTTTAATATTAATGATTATTTTTTATAATATTATTGTTAATCAATAATATGTTAAAGCTTTTCAAAACTGTGTATTCTGAAATTGAATAATGTAATTTAATTTAAAATATAAATATTAAAAGATGGTAATTTATTCATTCTCAGGGTCTTTGGCTGAGATCATCCTTTCTTTTATGTCCTCAGGCTCACCTATGAAGACTACTTTTCCGTCTTTCATGAAACATGCCCTATCACATACATCTACGATAAAATCTGAGTCATGAGTGACTATTAAAAACGTTTCACCTAGAACTTCCCTTGCTTTTCTAATTGATTTTGCAACTATTTTTCTTGTGAATGGATCCATGGTACCGGTGGGCTCATCAAGAATCACTATTCTTGGTTCTTTGATCAATACTTGGGCCAGTGCAATTCTGTGTTTTTCACCAACAGACAATGCATCGGGCATTTTATTTAAGATTTCATCCAATTCCTTTTGGTCTTCAAATCCCACTCCTTCTAGAACAGAAATAACCTTCATTTTTCCTAATTCTTTGGGAAGTTTAATCCCTATGGCATCAGTAAGATTTTGCAATACATTTTTGTCTGGGTATAGCGTGTACTCTTGGTGAAGAACGCCCATGTAAAGCATCGCCTTTCCTTTGCCTAGAAATCCAGGCTCTTTCATGTCTATCCATTCATCGCCAATCCTGATGTTTAGTTCACCTTCAGTAAATGGTGTAATGCCTGCAATCATTCTAGAAACTGTAGTCTTACCAGTTCCACTCTTGCCTACAAGACCAAAAATCTCTTTTTCATTAACTGCAAAAGTAACCCCATCAACAGCCTTAACAACTCCACGGGATATGGAGTAGTAATACTTTTTTACATCCCATAACTCAATTATGCCGCTGCCAATTCCTGGAAATCTTACCTTTTCTTCAGGTAATAGCTTTTCCATAAAAGCCTTAACTACTTCTTTCGAATTTCCATCTTGGATTACTTTTCCATTATCAAGCCATACCGCTTTTTGGGCCAATAATTCAATGGCTTCTGGCCAGTGAGATGTAACTATTAAGGACATTCCTTGTTTTACTGCATCTAATAATACATTATGGACTGTGTTTGCAGTCAAAGGATCCAAAGTTCCTGTTGGTTCATCTGCTAGAAGCAGCATAGGATTAATAGCAAGTTGCCTTGCAAGAACAATTCTTTGTTTCTCTCCCCCAGATAGGTCTCTTGCAATATGGGTCATCCTTTGGATCATATTCACCTTTTGTAAAAGTTCTATAATCTTAGGTATAATCATATTTTTTGGTATTTCAGACCCAGCGAAAGCATCCTGCATATTTTCCATAACTGTTTTTTCACCATAAAGTGAAAATGTACGTTGTAACATAATTGCAGTTCTTTTTCTTATAGGATTAAAAAAAGCCGTATCTTCCCAGAAATCTACTTTTTTTAGAATCATTTTTTCATTGCATTTCGTGCATGGGGTGTCTTTTTTACTTGGAAAGTCCACCTTCATACATTTGGGGCAATAAGAAACATTGTAGAAAATCTTACCTTCTGTTGGCCTGTATTCTTTAGTTCCCCTCAATATATTGATAAGAACAGATTTACCGCTGCCACTCTTTCCCAATAGTCCTAACGATTCCCCTTCTTTTACTTTGAAGGATACGTTATCAAGAATCTTCTTATTATCAAAAACAATTGATACATTTTCAACTTCCAAAAGATATTCGCTCAATTTAATCCCCATCTTTTGTTTATGTTGATGTTAAGACATCTAACTATATTTAAGTTTTTGGATTACGAATATAAATTCATAAGTATTTCCTGGTTACTAATGTATTTATATGCCTATAGCCATATTATTTTAGGGAGTTTAAATGATAAGTATAGTCTCAAAGAACAGAGAATTATTGTCTATTTTTTATACTTTTCTTAAGATATCGGGACTTACCATTGGAGGGGGATACGCAATGGTACCAGCTATTGAGAGAAACCTGATTAATAAAAAACTAATAACTGAAAAAGAGTTTTTTAATATACTTTCAATCGCACAGTCTATGCCCGGTCCAATAGCATTCAATTTATCAATACTATTGGGTAAAAAACTAAGGGGGTTTTGGGGTGCAGTATTTGCATCATTTGGGGTTATCATTCCTCCATTTTTTGGAATAATAATAGTTGCTAGTTTAATACAAGCCAATTCTGGCAGTGTTTATGTGGCCAAATTTTTGAATGGGTGTTATATAGCAACTGTTGGATTGACTTCATACGTGCTTTATAAAATAATGAAAAATATCAATTATAACAAAATTACTATCCCTCTTTTTTTATTTGGTGTATTGTTTATTATTCTAAATAAAAACTTGACATTTTTTGTATTTCTTTTTTTAGTTTTTATTAATTATTTTTATGAAAAGGGAGGGATTGATTGCTAAACATTCTATTTATTTTCTTCTACATTGGTTCAATATCTTTCGGGGGTGGGTGGGCTGTTGTTGGATTGATTAAGGATATAATGATTGGCCAAAATTATTTAAATTTTCCAGAATTTAAAGAAATTTTAACTGCGGCACAATTAACACCGGGGCCAATCGCAGTCAATATGGCAACTTATGTTGGATATAAATACTATGGTTTTATCGGAGCTATATTAACCACATTTTTTTTGCTTTTACCCCCGATAATAATCATGGCTAGTTACTTAACGTTAAAGAAATCAATAAAATTAAAAAAAGAATATTTTATTAATTCTCTAGCTCTTGGAACCGCGGTACTTGTTTTTATAACATTATATTCCTTAGGAGTTCAATTTATATTAAATCTTGATATAAAGGCGGTAATACTAGCATTAGCAATATTTATTTTACTTGTTAAAACTAGAATAGACCCAATCTTTTTTATAATTGGATCAGGATTCATAGCAATTTTAGTGTTGTGATGATTAGTAGTTAGATTTATAAATTATGAATAAATATTCATATTGAAGATATCATAAAAACGAAGTGTATTATTATGGATAATAGGAAGTTTAAGTGTTATGACTGCAACTACGAGTGGGATTTACCTCACGGGACTGGAAAAATGGGCATTAACTTGAACTGCCCTAAATGTAACAGTTCGAATGTACACAGAGTCAACGGTGGTAGGTATGGAAACAGAACTGGATTTTGTAGATCAAATAATCCAAATTTAGACAATAACAAAAATTAAATAACAATATTTTTCTTGAAACGGATAAGATATTATGAAAGTAACAATACCTACTGGTTTTATTTTGGAAATAGAAGATGAAGTATTCTCTCATCTTTTGGCAAAGTATCAACATTTTGGGAGAAATCAACTCCGTCAGACATACAACGTTGAAATTAATTGAAAATATTTTAGTTAAATAGAATATTAGGGGATATAAATGGAATCAAATCTCAAAGAGCACTTGAAAGTTCAAAAAATGAATATTGATGAAAGAATGTCAAAAATAGGAAAAAAAATTGCAGTTGGAAGTGGTAAAGGGGGAGTGGGGAAATCCGTTGTAACTTCTCTTATTGCTTCTTACCTTGCAAAACAAGGAAAAACAGTAGGTATACTAGATCTCGATATAACTGGTCCAAGTATACCCATGATGTTTGGAATAGATGAAAAACCAATTGGAGGCAGTTCTGGAATAATACCTGTTGTTTCTAAAAGTGGCATTAAGATTATGTCAATGAGTCTTTTTCTACCAAATAACGAAGACGCCGTTATTTGGAGAGGATTAAGAATAAGTGGAGCTGTATCACAATTTCTTGCAGATGTTTTATGGGAAGATATCGATTATTTGTTATTTGATTTACCCCCTGGAACTAGTGATGTTCAACTTACCTTAATGCAAAGTATTAAACTTGATGGATTTGTAGTTGTAACCTCTCCTCAAATTTTAGCTTCAACAATAGTGAAAAAAGCAGTTTCCATGGCAGAAGAGTTGAATGTTAAAGTATTGGGCGTAGTTGAAAATATGGCATATGCATCATGCCCCACATGTGGAAAAAAAATTGATCTATTCGGAAATGGGGAAAACTCTAAGATGGGAATTCCAGAAATAGGCAGTATACCAGTAGATCCCGAGATATCTAGACTATGTGATGATGGTAAAATCGAGAATTATCAAATAGATCTTGATAAAATCTATCAGATTATAGAGAATATTTAAGGCATATACACATTTTTCTAATTAGAATGCCCCTATAAAATTAAATACCGGGATATTTTTATTTATTTTTGTATTTTGTCTAATACTTATTGATTTATTCATTTTAACTTCTTTTTATTAAATATAATATTATTAATAAAATTTATAATTAAAATAAAATTAGAGTTTGTTGTTAGTTTGGCATATCAAATAAATATTCTAAATAGAAACACTTAAATATTATTTGTATGAGGTATCTCTGAAGTCCGTTTAATGGACTTTAAAAATCTTGGACATGATATCCTGTTTTTGGATATCAAAAAAAGGAGGAATACTATATGCCAAAATATAGCGATAAAATAGATTTGTATTCTGACAGGGGTAAACTCATTGAGAGTGGAGTCCCGTTGGAAGCTCTCAGTCCTCTAAAAAACGAGGCCATTCAGAGCATAGTTTCCAAAATTGTCAGGACAATTGCTGTCGATCTCAAAGGCACCCAGTCAGCACTTGCCACAGGAGCACTTGGTGGTAAAGGCCAATTTATAATGGGAAGAGAAATGAAACTCGATGTTGTTGGGAAAGCCCCAGAGATTAAGAAGAGAGTAGAAGAAATTCTTAAAGTTGATACAAAAGACGATACTTTAGTAACGCTTTTAGGAAACAATGAGCGAATGCTTGTTCAAATACCAACAAAGAGAATGTTTTGTGAATACACAGTTGGTATGACTGCAACAGCATCAGCCGTAACACAAGCAATTATAGATGTGTTCGACGTTAGCATATTTGATGCAAACGTTATAAAGGCCGCAATATGGGGATCCTACCCACAGACCCTTGATCTTAAAGGCGCAAAGATTCAGGCTATGCTTGAAGTTCCTCAGAAGAACGAAGGTCTTGGATATTCCCTAAGAAACATTATGGTTAATCACATTGTTGCTACAACAAAGAAAAATGCAATGAACTCAGCTGCACTTGCCTCAATCCTTGAGCAGACTGCAATGTTTGAAATGGGAGACGCTGTAGGTCCATTTGAGAGACTACACCTCTTAGGACTTGCATACCAAGGAATGAACGCAAACAATATTACATATGAGTTAGTTAAAGCAAATGGAAAGAAAGGAACAATAGGATCAGTTGTTGAATCCTTAGTTGGAAAAGCAATTGAAGATAAGGTTATAGCAGTAGACAAGACATTACCATCTGGATACAAGGTATACAAAGCTAAAGATATTCCATTGTGGAATGCATATGCCGCATCAGGAATGCTCGCATCAGTAATGGTAAACTGTGGTGCAATGAGAGCAGGTCAAGGAATACCTTCAACAGTCTTATACTACAACGACTTAGTTGAGCACGAAACAGGTCTACCTGGTGTAGACTTCGGAAGGGCTCAGGGTACAACTGTAGGTATGTCATTCTTCTCCCACTCTATTTATGGTGGTGGAGGACCTGGTATATTCAACGGAAACCACATCGTTACAAGACACTCAAAAGGATTCGTTATTCCATGTATCGCTGCCGCAATGGCATTAGATGCAGGAACACAGATGTTCTCACCAGAAGCGACATCCGGATTAATTAAAGAAGTTTTCTCCACAGTACCTGAGTTTGCAGAACCAATGAAGTATGTAAACCAAGCTGCTGTTAAAATCAAAGGAGGTATTTAGGAGGAGTAATATTGAAAATTAGGCCCGAGATACAGATATTTCCTTTCAAATTGATATCAAAAGAAACTGCGGACAAGATCACTGACGAGCTCACTAGGTTTGACTTTGTCACAAACGTTTCAGTCCATGGACCTTCTGTTAATTCAAATGAAAATGAGAATTATATGGTTGGATGGATATGGATTGAAATAGAGGACAACAATGAAGACGTCCAGAAGATTATAAAAGATGTTTGTGATGAATTTCTGCCTTTTGGATATAATATTGAAGTAGGCCGATTTACAAAATATAAAAAAGGAGTATCTGACTACATAAAGGGTCTAAATTAGGAGGAATAATTATGGCATATAAAGCACAATTTCACCCTGGAAAATCAGATCCATCAAAAAACAGAAAAAAATATATGGATCCTACATACAAACTCCAAAAGATAAGATCAGTATCCGATGAGGATGTTGTAAGAGTTCTTGGCCACAGACAGCCTGGAGAGGACTACAAGAGTGTTCACCCACCATTAGAAGAAATGGGAGAACCAGAATGCCCTATAAGGGAACTTGTAGAACCAACACCCGGTGCTAAGGCTGGAGACAGAATTAGATACGTTCAGTTTACTGACTCCGTTTACTTTGCCCCAATATCTCCTTATCAGAGATCTTGGATGTACTCATACAGGTACAGAGGTATGGATAGCGGAACACTTTCTGGAAGACATGTAGTAGAAGCAAGAGAAAGAGATGTTGAAGCAATTGCTAAAGAGCTTATTGAGTCCGAAACATTTGATGCTGCCAGAACAGGAATTAGAGGAAGAACAGTCCACGGACATGCTCTAAGACTTGATGAAAATGGTATCATGTTTGATGCAATGCAGAGATATGTATTTGACAAGAGCACAGGAGAAGTAAAGTACGTAAAGGATATGGTTGGAGAACCAGTACCAGCCCCAATATCTGTTGGTAAGCCACTATCTGAAGATGAACTTAAGAAAAGAACAACAATCTACAGAGCAGATGGTGTTACAATAAAGGACGATGCAGAAGTTCTTCAAATGGTACAGAATGTTCACTGGGAGAGATCCTTCGGTGGATTCGAGCCATTTAAGGAGGCCAAGTTTTAAGGAGGGGATATGAATGGTATATAAAGATGAAAAACATAACTTTATGCAGGCAATGAAAAAGAAATTCGAAGAAGCTCCTGACAAGAAAAATACAAAGTACTACGTATACGGTGGGTACAAGCAGAACAAGAGGAAAGTAGAATTTCATGATGCAGGTCTGCAGATTGCAAAAGAAAGAGGAATACCTGGGTACAATCCATCAGTAGGTATGCCACAAGGTCAGAGAGTATTAATGCCTTACCAGCTTTCACATACAGACACTATTGCTAACATGGATGACCTTCACTTCGTAAACAACGCCGCTATGCAACAGGCATGGGACGATATGAGAAGGACTATCCTCGTAGGACTTGACTCACCACACAACATTCTTGAAAAGAGACTTGGTAAAGAAGTCACACCAGAAACAATTAACCACTATCTTGAAGTAGTAAATCACGCAATGCCTGGTGCAGCCGTCATTCAGGAACACATGGTTGAAACTGACCCAAGATTAGTAAAAGACTCATACGTAAAAGTATACTCTGGAAATGATGAATTAATTGATGAAATTGATTCAAGATTCGTTATAGACATAAACAAAGAATTCCCTGCAGCCCAAGCAGCCCAACTTAAGAAGGCTATTGGAAAATCAATGTGGCAGGTAGTTAGAATTCCAACAGTAGTTGGAAGAGTTTGTGACGGAGGAACAGTTTCCAGATGGAGCGCAATGCAGATCGGTATGGCATTCATTGGTGCATACAATCTATGTGCCGGAGAAGCCGCAACTGGAGATTTCGCATACGCTGCAAAGCACGGTTCAGTCATACAGATGTCTGACATGATGCCAGCAAGAAGAGCAAGAGGTCCAAATGAGCCTGGTGGACTTATGTACGGAATTGTTTCAGACTGTGCACAGTCAATGGCCAAGTACCCAGATGACCCAGCAAGACACTCACTTGAGGCAATTGCACTTGCCGCTTTAATTTACGACCAGATATACCTTGGATCATACATGTCTGGTGGTGTCGGGTTTACACAGTATGCAACAGCCGCATACACCGATAACATCCTTGAAGACTTTGTATACTGGGGAATGGAACACGTAAAGGATAAGTTTGGCGATCTCGCAAAGCAGAAACCAAGTGTAAAACTCATAAACGACATCGGAACAGACGTTGCTATGTACTGTTTAGAGCAGTATGAACTTTACCCAGCAGTTATGGAGACACACTTCGGTGGATCACAGAGAGCTACATGTATCTCTGCAGCAGCCGGAACAAGTGTATCTATGGCAACAGGTAACGCTCAAGCTGGACTTTCAGCATGGTACCTTGCATGTAACATACACAAGGAGCAGATGGGAAGATTCGGATTCTACGGATACGACCTTCAAGATCAGATTGGTGCTTCAAACACCTTCTCATACAGATCTGATGAAGGTTTACCATTCGAGCTTAGGGGAGGTAACTACCCAAGCTACGCAATGAACGTAGGACACCAGAGTGCATACACTGGTATCGTTGCAGCAGCTCACTCCGCAAGAGGAGACGCATGGGCACTGTCACCACACATAAAGGTCGCATTCGCCGACAGGTCACTACCTTTCGACTTCGCAAACATTACAAAGGAGTTCGGAAAGGGTGCCATGAGGGAGTTCGTCCCTGCCGGAGAAAGAGACCTTATTATACCATAAATTAAAAATTTATTTTTTCTTTTCTTATTTTTAATTTAATTTCTGTGAGCTTTGGCACCGTGTACTAGTATTTGTATCAATTCTTAAGATATCTTTGATAAATGATAAGATTTTCTTCATCCAGAAAGATTTATAAGAATTAAAATGAAGATTGTTGAAATAAATAGAGGTCGTAGAGGCGAATCAATGAAAAAAGAAAAAGAGAATAAAAAAGAGTTGCATGTTTTCTCATTAGCTTCTTTCTTAAACGATTTAGGCTCTGACATGATTTATCCAATATGGCCTTTGTTTGTCACCGTTTTTCTAGGTGCCGATGTGGTGGTATTAGGGATAATAGACGGCATAGGGGACGCTTTAGTTTCATTTTCTAGTGCATTTTCTGGTTTTCTATCTGACAAGTTCAGAAAAAGAAAAATATTTGTCTGGACGGGATACGTATCTTCTGGGGTGGCTAGATTCGGCTACGCAATTTCTCCAACTTGGTTATATCTTATTCCTTTCAAAGCTTTGGATCGAGCTGGTAAGATCAGAGGTGCACCAAGAGATGCAATGATTGCCGAATTATCCTCCAAGGGTAACAGGGGCGCAAACTTTGGATTTCTCCGAGCAATGGACAACTTTGGTGCAATTGTCGGAATTACTTTATCTATAATATTATTAAAATATCTCGGATTTAGGAATTTAATTCTTATGGCTTCTATTCCCTCATTTTTTTCTGTTTTAATAATTTATCTTTTTATTAAAGAAAAAAAATTTGAAGTTCAGAAAAGAGCTTTTTCAATAAATCTCTTTGATAAAAACTTTAGGTTCTTCGTATTTGTAAATGGATTATTCGCATTAGGGGCTTTCAGCTACTCCTTCTTTCTGTTATATGTCAAAGATATTGGATTTTCAATATACACAGTCCCTGTTTTCTATTTGATTTTTACAGTCTCAAGCACGATTTTTTCATATCCATTTGGGAGAATGGCAGATAGAATTGGGAGAAAAAAAGTGTTGATGATTTCTTATCTATCTTTTGCACTTGTCTGCGGTAGTATGATCTTTACAAGAAATTTTATAGGGCTTGTGTTGATATTCTGTATTTATGGCATCTACAAATCAGCTATTGATGTATCTCAAAAAACATTAGCCTCTGAAATATGTCCTTTGGACTATAGGGCCACTTCTTTGGGATCTTTTCAACTCATTACTGGACTAATGGCTTTTCCTGCTTCTTTTATAGCAGGTATTTTGTGGAAAGTCTTGGGCATGAATTATCCTCTATATTTTTCATTAGTTTTATCCTTGATTTCTTTTCTATTAATTAATCTTGTAAAAGAACAAAAGATATGTTAATTAGAAACGTTTATAAACCACGTTTAGCCCTTCTTTTTGGTGAGCATTTAATGGAATTTTGTCCAAATTGCGGTACTCTTTTACGCGTTAATAAAAAAGAGGGTAAGTCTCTATACGCTTGTAGATGTGGTTATGAGAAAGATATAGATGAAAAAAGTAGGTTTGAGCACACTGAAAAAAATAAATCTGATGATGAAGTTGTTATCATCGAAAATAATAATATGGCAATGCCAAAAGTTAAGGAAGAATGTAAAAAATGCCACAACAGAGAAGCTTACTGGTGGATGCTCCAGACAAGAAGTGGAGATGAACCTGCAACAAAATTTTATAGATGCACAAAGTGCAGTTATACTTGGAGAGAATACGATTAAAAAATAGTATAGAGGACTTAACTTAAGAGCCTCTATCAAATTCATGTTTTAATTTTTGATTTACTCTTTTTTGGCCTTTTCTTTCTTTGGGGCACTCTTTTTTGCAGGCGCCTTCTTTGCTTTCTCAGGCTTTACTTCTTTAGCTTCAGTTTTCTTTTTCTCTGTAGTCGTCTTCTTTGGGGCACTCTTTTTTGCAGGCGCCTTCTTTGCTTTCTCAGGCTTTACTTCTTTAGCTTCTTGCTTAATTTCTTTAATAGCTTCTTCTTTCTTAGGCGCAACTTTTTTTGGAGCTACTTTCTTTTTTACTTTTTCAGGCTTTACTTTTTCTTTAACTTCGCCAGTCTGTTTTTTTGTATCTGCTTTCCTCTGTTTTTTAGCTTCAATATTCTTATTGAGTAAATCTTTTAGAAGGGCTACATTATTTTCACGGACAGTACCTCTTCTAAAATCTAAAATTATGCCAAGGGAATTTGCACGATTAACATTAATATTGGCTTCCCTTAATTCTCCCAACGAGAACCCTCTGCTGTTTTTTTCTTTTGTAATATTCTTACTATGAGTCATTACCTTTGGATTCACAAAATCACCTTTACAAATTTAACTAGAAATATCTTAAAAGAGTTTCTGTGAAAGAATATGGAAAGGCTTAAATATGCATTTCATATTGATGGATTTGCATTATTATGCCCGAGTGGTGTAGCCCGGCCCATCATCCAAGACTGTCACTCTTGTGACTCGGGTTCAAATCCCGACTCGGGCGCCATAATGATCATAATTATAGGATAAAGGCACATTAGCCATTAATATGAAAATAAGGTGATAAAATTCTTGTAAGCGTCTTCAGGAAGTCACCGAAAAGCTTAAATAGCACTCCATTTTCAATTCCAAAAACTGAAATCTGCACCCTGAAGAGGCTTTTTGTAAAAAAAACTCCTTTTATACGGGCTCGTAGCTCAGTCTGGCTAGAGCACCGGCCTTTTAAGCCGGGAGTCGGGGGTTCAAATCCCCTCGAGCCCGTCACATCCAAGGAGAGGTAATAATGACGAAAAAAAAGATTAATATATTGGATAATGAATTTGTTCCTGAACATACTATTCTTACAGAAGAAGAATCCAACGAGGTTCTGCAGAGATTTAATGTAACACATGACAAACTTCCCCTAATCTTAGATACTGATCCTGTTGTGAAGATTATTGGGGCTAAATCTGGAGATGTAATAAAAATTGTGAGAGCCGATTCTCCTGCAGGAAAGAGCGTTTTCTACAGATATGTCATTGGCGAAGATATAAAGCAAGGACTAGAAGAAGATTTAGTTGATGAAATAATCGAAGAAGAACCCGGGGAGGAATAGAGGTGATATTAGTTGGATAGATGGATAGTTATTGAATCATTTTTTAATGAAAAAGGTTTCGTAAGGCAGCATCTTGATTCTTTTAACGATTTCGTTGGAAGAAGACTTCAGGAAGTTATTAATGAACAAGCTAAGATTGATACTGATATTGAAGGTTTTCATGTTAAATTTGGTAAGATAAGGGCGGGAGAGCCAGTATACAAGGAAGCAGATGGTTCAAAGAGAGATTTTTTCCCACAAGAAGCAAGGCTCAGGAGTCTTTCCTATGTTGTTCCTCTTTATCTAGAGTTTATACCTGTTATAGATGAAAAGGAAAGAGAGCCTGTAGAGGTAGAGATTGGTAAACTTCCTATAATGTTAAAGTCACAAGCTTGCAGTCTCAATGGATTAGGAAGAGACGACCTGATTTTGAAAGGAGAAGACGCTAGAGATCCAGGTGGATACTTCATAATTAATGGTGCAGAAAGAGTTGTAGTTGCTATTGAAGATTTGGCACCAAACAGGATATTAGTTGAAATTGATGAAAGATTGTCAGTTGCTATCGCAAAAGTATTTTCAACTAGAAGCGGATTTAGGGCATTAGTCACAGTAGAGAGAAAAAAAGATGGACTTCTTAGAGTTTCATTCCCCTCGCTGCCTGGAAAGATGCCATTTGTAACTTTGATGAAATCATTAGGCCTTGAGAAGGATATTGATATAGTAAATTCTGTATCTTCTGAAAAGGATATCCAGAAGGAACTTTTGGACAACCTTGAAGAATCAATGGACATAACAGACAAGGAACTTGCATTGGATTACCTTGGTAAGAGATTGGCCATGGGTCAGCAAAAAGAATACAGATTAAAACGGGCGGAGATGGCTCTTGATAAGTATCTTTTACCACATATTGGTACAGAAGAGGCAGACAGATTAAGAAAAGCCTATTACCTTGGTATAATGGCAAATAGAGTCATTGAACTTTCACTTGGTAAGAGAGAGTCAGATGACAAGGACCATTATGCTAACAAGAGATTAAAATTAGCAGGAGATCTTTTAGAAAATTTATTTAGATTATCATTCGTCCAACTTACAAGAGATATAAAATACCAACTTGAAAGAACATATGCAAGGGGAAGATTTGAAGAAGGAAACGAAGGCGACTTTGTAAAGAAGTCAGTTAGGGCAGATGTTTTGACAGAAAGAATCAGATATGCAATGGCAACTGGAACCTGGCCTGGTGGCAGAATGGGTATCAGTCAGCTTATGGACGATACTAACTTCATGTCAAGATTCTCGCATCTTAGAAGAGTTCTTTCTCCACTTTCAAGAACACAGCCTCACTTTGAAGCTAGGGATCTCCATCCAACTCACTGGGGGAGAATATGCCCAAGCGAAACACCTGAAGGGCCAAACTGCGGTCTTGTAAAAAACATGGCTTTGATGTCTTACATATCCATTGGGTCAAATGAACTCGATATCCAGAATTACCTGTTTTCTTTGGGCTTGGAGCAGATTACAGATGTGGCCGGTCTTAAAGTAATGACTTACATTTATTTAAACGGTAATCTAATTGGATTTGTAAAAGACGGAAAAACGTTTACTGAAACTGTAAGAAATGACAGGAGAAAAGGAAAGATAGACAATGAAGCTAACATTGTTTACTACCAAATGACAAATGAGATTCATATTAACTGTGACCCTGGAAGAGTCAGAAGGCCACTTATAATTGTAGAAAATGGCAAACCTCTCTTGACCGAAGAACATGTAAAAGCAATCGAAAGAAGATCAAAAAGCTGGTCAGATCTCATAGCTGAAGGAATTATTGAGTATCTAGATGCTGAAGAGGAAGAAAACACCCTTATTGCACTTACCGAAGACGATTTGACCCCCGAATACACTCACCTTGAAATATATTCTCCATCGATTCTTGGAGTATGTGCTTCAATAGTTCCATTTGCAGAACACAACGCTGCACCAAGAAACTCTTACGGAGCAGGGATGGGAAAACAGAGTCTTGGATTTTCACAATCTAATTTCAAACTTAAAGTTGAAACAAGGGGTCATTTGATGTACTATCCTCAGATGCCCATAGTTAAAACAAAAGTTATGGATGCAGTAGGATTTAACAACAGACCTGCAGGCCAAAACTTTGTAGTTGCGGTACTTTCTTATTTAGGGTACAATATAGAAGATGCACTTATTATTAACAAGAGTTCAGTAGACAGGGGTCTTGGAAGAACTACTTTCTTTAGAACATATGACTCAGATGAGAGAAGATATCCTGGTGGTCAGCAGGATAAGTTTGAGATGCCAGATGAATCCGTAAGTGGATACAGAGGGCCTGATGCCTATGAGAATCTTGATATTGATGGGTTTATAAGACCTGAGTCTAGTGTAAAGGGCGGAGACGTTTTGATTGGAAGAACAAGCCCTCCAAGATTCTTAGAAGAACTTGATGAGTTTGGGACAGCCATTGAAGGTAGAAGAGAAACTTCAATTGGAGTTAGACCTTCAGAAAAAGGAATCATAGATTTAGTGCTATTAAGTGAAACTGAAGATGGAAACAAACTTGTTAAGATAAAAGCCAGAGACGAAAGAATACCTGAGCTTGGAGACAAATTTGCATCAAGACACGGTCAGAAGGGAGTTTTGGGATTCCTATGCCCACAAAAAGATATGCCGTTTACAGAACACGGAATAACACCCGATCTTATAATTAATCCGCATGCCATACCTTCCAGAAAAACAGTAGGGCAAATACTGGAAATGATTGGGGGCAAAGCAGGCTCACTAAAAGCAAAAACAGTAGACGCTACACTTTTTGCTGGAGAAAAAGAATCAGATATAAGACAAACTCTCCAGAGTTTTGGATTCAAGAATACTGGTAGAGAGAGGCTATACAATGGAATTACTGGAGAGGTAATCGAAGCAGACATATTTGTTGGAGTTTGTTATTATCAGAAACTGCATCACATGGTGGCCGATAAGATTCATGCAAGATCCCGTGGTCCAAGGCAGATGCTCACAAGACAGCCAACTGAAGGTAAGGCCAGAGAAGGGGGTCTTAGGTTTGGTGAGATGGAGAGGGATTGTTTAGTTGGGCACGGAACAAGCTTACTATTAAAAGAAAGATTACTTGACGCTTCAGACAAAGCTGATATACTTGTATGTGGAAAATGTGGTTCGCTTGCCGTCTATGATAAACTCAGAAACAGAGAGTATTGCCCAATCTGCGAAGAAGAAACAGATATTTATCCCGTTGAAATGTCTTATGCTTTCAAACTTTTGCTAGAGGAGTTAAAATCAATGTGTTTAGATCCCAAATTAAAACTTAGGGATAGGGCGTGATCATCATGTTTAAAGTACCAAAAGTAATAGACACAATTCAATTTGGAATATTGTCCCCCGAAGATGTAAGAAAAATGTCAGTATTAAGAGTAATTACAGCCGATACTTATGATGATGATGGATACCCTATAGAAAAAGGTCTAATGGATCAGAGGCTTGGTGTAATCGATCCAGGTTTAAAATGTAAGACATGCGGTCAAAAGTTTGGGGACTGCCCTGGACACTTTGGGCACATAGAACTTGCAAGGCCTGTAATCCATGTAGGTCATGCTAAAGATGTACACAAAATTCTGAAGTCAGTGTGCAGAGACTGTGGGAAGCTAAAACTTGATGAATCACAAAGACAGCACTTCCATGAACAACTCTTGAAAGCAAGCGACAGGTTGAAAAATAAGGAAATAATTGTAAAAGAGGCAATGGACAAAGCTGCAAAAAGTGTATGCCCATGGTGCGGTAGTGACAAGAGAACTATAAAGTTTGAGAAACCATATACTTTTTATGAAGAGTGGGGCGAGGAAAGAAACAAACTAACCCCAATAGATGTAAGAGAGCGTTTAGAAAAAATACCGCTCGAAGATTATGAATTAATCGGTGTGAATAAAGACGTTTCAAAACCGGAATGGATGGTATTGACAGTATTACCAGTTCCACCAGTTACAGTAAGACCTTCTATAACTCTTGAGTCAAGTGTCAGAAGCGAAGACGATTTAACTCACAAATTGGTAGATATCATAAGAATAAATCAGAGATTGAGAGAAAATATAGACGCAGGAGCTCCACAGCTGATAGTTGAGGATTTATGGGAACTTTTGCAGTATCACGTAACAACTTACTTTAATAATAGTACTTCAGGAGTTCCTCCTGCAAGACATAGATCAGGCAGAATTCTAAAAACTATTTCACAGAGACTCTCGGGGAAGGAAGGCAGATTTAGATCAAATCTTTCTGGAAAGAGGGTTGACTTTTCTGCAAGAACAGTAGTTTCCCCCGATCCATACATCAGTATAAACGAAGTCGGGGTGCCTGACTTTGTAGCATCTGAATTAACAGTTCCTGAAAAGGTAACTGCGCACAACTTGGAAGAAATGAAGACAATTGTCAGAAATGGACCAAATACACATCCAGGTGCAAACTACGTAATAAGAAATGATGGAAGAAGAAAGAAAATTACCGATACCACAAAAGACGATGTTGCTGAAGAGCTTGATGTTGGATTTACAGTTGAGAGGCAGTTGAGAGATGGGGATATTGTGTTATTCAATAGACAACCATCACTTCACAGACTGTCAATAATGGCCCACGAAGTAAGGGTCATGCCATTCAAAACTTTTAGACTTAATCTCTGTGTATGTCCACCTTATAACGCTGACTTTGATGGAGATGAAATGAATTTACATCTTCCCCAGACAGAAGAGGCAAGAAGTGAAGCTGGAATAATTATGAAGGTCCAGGAGAACATCATCTCACCAAGGTTTGGAGAGCCTGTTATTGGAGGAATGCAAGATTATATTTCTGGTGCATATCTTATGACTAAAGATGGTTCAGAGTTTTCTACTGAAGACGTAGAACAGTACTTTTACGAATCAGGCATACTAAACAATAAAGTAGATGTCGAAGCATTCAACGAAAGACTAACACCTTGGACTGGTAAAGAGCTTTTTGAAGTATTGCTCCCAAAGGATTTGAGTGTTGAGTTCAGATCAAAAACATGCAGAAAATGTGAAAAATGTGAATTTGCTAACTGCAAATTTGATAATTATGTTATTATAAAAGAAGGAAAACTTCTAAAAGGTGTCATAGATGGAGCAGCATTTAAGGCCAGGTCAAGTTGTAAACTACTGGATAAGATTGTAAAGGATTATGGGTCTGACGAAGGAAGAGAGTTCTTGGATTCTGTCACAAAACTTATCATTTCAGTTATAATGAAAGTAGGTCTTACAACAGGTATTGATGATGTCGACATACCAGAAGAAGGTCTTGATAGAATTGATGAAATATTAGAAAACGCCCACAGTAAAGTCATGGACAATATTGATGCTTATCAAAGGGGAGAGCTTGAAAAGCAGCCAGGTCAGACAATTGAAGACACACTAGAAAACAGGATTATGGCCGAACTTGCAAAGGCAAGAGACAATGCAGGAGCAGCAGCAGAACAGTATCTTGGAATGAAAAGACATGCTGTAATAATGGCCAAGACAGGCGCAAAAGGAAATATGCTCGACTTAACTCAGATGGCTGCATGCTTGGGGCAGATGACTGTAAGAGGGAAGAGGCTCCACAGAGGGTATCAGGAAAGAAGTTTACCGCACTTTAAACGTGGAGATCGTTCAGCCAAGGCAAGAGGTTTTGTCAGTTCAAGTTACAGAAAAGGACTTTCACCAACAGAGTTTTTCTTCCATTCAATGGGTGGAAGAGAAGGGCTTGTAGATACAGCAGTTAGAACAGCTCAGTCAGGTTATATGCAGAGACGATTGATTAATGCTTTGCAAGACTTAAAAGTTGAAAAAGACAGAAGCGTTAGAGATAACAGTAATAACATCATCCAATTCGAATACGGAGAGGACGGAGTTGATCCCTCCAGAAGTTCATATGGTGAAGCCGTTGATATTGATTGGATAGTACATAAGACAATTACTTCGAGGAAGGAGTGAAGGTGGGGTAATGGCAGATTTATCATATATCGATAATCAACTTGAAGAATATAATGACAAACTGACTAAATATATTTCTGGCCAGCTTAAAGAAAAACTTTACATGGCCAATGATAAATATAACTTGTCAGAAAATGAGATAACTTCTATAATCGAAGAATCAATTAAAACATATGAAAGGTCTCTTGTTGATCCAGGCGAAGCAGTTGGAACTATAGCGGCGCAGAGTTTAGGAGAACCAGGAACACAGATGACACTAAACACCTTCCACTATGCTGGAGTAGCCGATATTAACGTTACACTAGGTCTTCCTAGAATCATTGAAATCGTCGATGCAAGAAAAGATCCAAATACACCAGTTATGAGGATTTATCTCGATGAGGAAATTAGAGAAAGCAGAGAAAAAGCTGAAGACATAGTTAAGGAAATTGAAGGTACAACGATTGAAAGTATTTCTAAAAGTATGAAAATTGATGTTATCAACATGTCAATTGTAGTTGAACTTGATACTTACAAGATGGAAAAACAAGGACTTACACTCGAAGATATAAAAGAAAAACTTTATAAATTGAAAAAAGTCGAGAGCATCGAAGACGAAGATAACTTTTTAACTTTAAAGGCTGGTGACGTTTCTCTTATGGAACTTAGAAAATTTTTTAACAGAGTGAAAGCCCACCAGCTTAAAGGAATTAAAAATGTTAAAAGGGCCCTAATCAAAAAAGAAGCAGAAGAATATGTAATATATACAGAGGGATCAAATCTCGGAGAAGCTTTTAAAATCCCTGGAGTTGATCTATCAAGATCAATATCAAACGATATAAACGAGATACAAAGGGTACTTGGAATTGAAGCTGCTAGAAGGGCAATTGTAGATGAAATTAGAAAGACCTTAGAAGAGCAGGGTCTTGAAGTAGATATAAGGCATATAATGTTACTTTCTGATTTAATGACCATGGAGGGGGAGATAAAGCAGATAGGAAGGCATGGGATTAGTGGAGAAAAGGCCAGTATACTTGCTAGGGCCTCTTTTGAAGTTACAACCAACCATCTTATGAAAGCTGCAAAGTTCGGCGAGATTGACACCTTATCAGGAGTAACGGAGAACGTTATTATAGGGCAACCGATACCCATGGGAACGGGAAATGTTAAACTTATAATGAAAAAGTAGGAGGTTATTCAATGGACGTAAATAGAGAAATAAAGAGAACAGTAGATACCGGAAAGGTAATACTTGGAACCAACAAATCCATTAATTCTCTTAAGACGGGTAATGCTAAGATGATTATCTATACTCAAAACTGTCCTAAAAGTATAAAAGAGGATATTTTATATTACTCAAAGATATCAAGCATACCAATCTTAGAATTTGGTGGTACATCGCTGGAGCTTGGTACCGTTTGTGGTAAACCATTTTTAGTTTCAGTAATAGCAGTCATGTCTCCAGGAGAGTCCAATATACTTTCTGGAGGGAAGGTTTATGGGAATTAAAATTTCAACTGATGAGATAAAGTATATTGGGCTTTTTGAAAGTATGACCGGTGCAACTGTTAAGGATTGTATTTTTGAGGACAATAAAAATAAGATTGTTTATGTTGTTAAAGAAGGCGATATGGGCCTTGCCATTGGAAAAAATGGTGCGAATGCGCAGAGAGTAAAAGAAACTCTGAATAAGCCAATAGATATAATTGAATATTCAGATGATCCTGTTAAGTTTATTAAGAATATTATCTGGCCTGTTAAAGTTAAAAATATTCATGTTTCCGAGAGAAAAGATGGCAAGAAGATAGCTGTTCTTGATATTAATAAGAAAGATAAAGGTCTTGTAATAGGAAAAGAAGGAAAAAATATAGATCGAATCAAAAACCTATTAAAGAGACATCATAATCTTGACGATATAATGATCATGTAGAGGTTGTAAATATGAGTAAACCACATGGCAGAAACGCTGCGAGAAAAATCGAGGGAATAAGAAAAAGATTTAGATGGAAAGATAAAGGTTACAAGGTTCAAGCGCTAGACCTTAAAGTTAAATCAGATCCTTTAGAGGGTAGTCCTCAGGCTAGAGGGATTGTACTTGAGAAAGTACCTATTGAGGCAAAACAGCCCAACTCTGCTCTTAGAAAATGCATTAGAGTTCAGCTTATTAAAAACGGTAGGCAGATAACTGCATTTTGCCCGGGAGACGGCGCTATAAACTTCATTGACGAACACGATGAGGTCGTAATTGAAGGAATTGGCGGCAGGCAGGGCGGATCAATGGGAGATATCCCTGGAGTCAGATTTAAAGTAATTAAAGTAAACAGAGTTTCATTAAATGAGATGGTTAAAGGAAGGAAAGAGAAACCGGTAAGGTAGATATTATGGATATTAAAGATAGATTTTACATTCCCGATAACCTCAAAGTCTTTGGCAAATGGGATACAGATATCGCCGTTGAAGATTTGGGAATAAAGAGTTATGTTAATCTTACCCCCACTGTAGTTCTTCATACCGCAGGAAGGCACCAAAAGAGAAGATTCTGGAAAAATAAAATGAATATTATCGAAAGACTCTCAAACAAAATGATGAGATCAGGGTCTGCTGGGAAAAAGACGGGTGGAAGATTCTTGAGAAGACATGGTGGCTACACAGGTAAGAAACAGGCCACTTATAAAACATTAAAACTTGCTTTTGAAGATATTAATAAAAAAACAAAACAGAATCCTTTGGAAGTACTAGTTAAAGCATTGGAATATGCGGGGCCAAGAGAGGAAGTAACAACACTTTCCTACGGAGGAATTAAGTACCACCTTTCAGTAGATACAGGGTCTCAAAGAAGACTTGATATGGCACTTAAGAATATTGCACTCGGTGCAAGCCTTAAAACTTTTAAAACAAAGAAAAAGTTCCATGAAACATTGGCTGAAGAGATTATTCTTGCTTCAAAAGGAGAAATGGCAAGCTTTTCTGTTAACAAGAAGGAAGAAATAGAGAGGATAGCAAAATCGGCCAGATAATTCGATTGTGGTGATTCATTATGGGCAGAAAAGAAGAGATGGCGAAGAGAGTTAAAGAATTAATGAAAGATCCAAAGTACATAAGGAATACTGGGATAGCCGCACACATTGATCACGGTAAAACTACATTGAGTGATAACCTTCTATCTGGCGCAGGCCTTATGTCAGAGGATCTCGCAGGAAAACAGCTTGTCTTGGATTTTGATGAACAGGAGCAGGCAAGGGGAATTACAATTAACGCATCTAACATATCAATGGTACACAGAAACAAAGGTCAAGATTACTTAGTTAATTTGATTGATACACCTGGACACGTTGACTTTGGAGGAGACGTTACCAGGGCAATGAGGGCAATAGATGGATGTATTATAGTTGTCTGTGCTGTAGAAGGTAAGATGCCTCAGACTGAAACTGTGGTAAGGCAAGCCCTAAAGGAAAGGGTAAAACCAACACTTTTCATTAATAAAGTTGACAGATTGATAAGGGAACTTCAGCTTTCACCTGAAGAGTTACAGAACAGGTTCGTTAAAATTATCAATGAGGTAAACAAATTAATTAAAAATGCAGCCCCTCCAGAATTTAAGGATAGCTGGCAGGTTAGCGTTACTGAAGGCAGCGTAGCATTTGGTTCAGCTTACTATAACTGGGCTATAAACGTCCCTTACATGAAAAAGACTGGAATATCTTTTAAGGATATTATTGAACACTGTATGAACGATACTCAAAAGGAACTTTCTAAAAAATCTCCTTTACATGAAATCCTTCTTGATATGATGGTTACACATCTTCCAAATCCCTTAGTTGCACAGAAGTATAGGATCCCTCAGATCTGGAAGGGAGACCTTGAAAGTGCTGTGGGTAAGGATATGTTGGAGTGCAATCCAAACGGACATCTTGGAATGGTTGTTACAAAGATTGTGCAAGATCCGCATGCTGGGGAAATCAGTGTAGGTAGATTATTTTCAGGAACCTTAAAAACTGGTCAAGAGGTATGGATAGTAGCAACAAAAAACAAGAGGAGAGTTCAGCAAGTCGGAATTTTCATGGGGGCAGACAGGGAGAACTTAGAGGTAGTTCCATGCGGTAACATAGTTGCAGTTACAGGCCTAAAAGAAGCAATAGCCGGTGAAACAATTTGTACTGGTGATGAACCAATCACACCCTTTGAGGCGATAAAGCACTACTCAGAACCTGTAGTCACAGTTGCAGTAGAGCCAAAAAATACCAAAGATTTAGCAAAACTAGTTGAAGTTTTGAGACAAGTTTCAAAGGAAGACCCAACACTAGTAGCCAAAATCAATGAAGATAGCGGAGAATATTTATTATCTGGTATGGGAGAACTTCACTTAGAGGTAGTCGGTTACAGAATTACTCATGACAGAGGGATTGATATAAAATTATCCCAACCAATTGTTATCTACAGAGAATCAATTGATGGTAAATCTGAAGCTGTAGAAGGTAAATCTCCAAACAAACATAACAGATTCTATATGCAGGTAGAGCCTTTAGAGGATAATGTTTACAATGCAGTAAAAGAGGGAATAATACCCGAAGGCAGAATTAAAGGCAAAGATCTAGGTCCACAACTAAGAGAACTTGGAATGGATAGTGACGAAGTAAAAGGTATTGCAGATGTTTACAACGGGAACGTATTCTTCAACATGACAAAAGGAATAGTGTACATTAACGAAGTAATAGAACTTGTCATACAATCAATTCATGAAGCTATTGACGGAGGCCCATATTCAAGAGAGCCCGTAATGAAACTCAAGATAAAGCTTGTAGATTGTAAGCTTCACGAGGATTCCATTCACAGAGGTCCAGCGCAAGTTATACCTGCTGTAAGGGAAGGACTATTTGCAGCAATGCTATATGCAAGACCTGTGATATACGAGCCTATCCAGAAAGTTACTATTACGTCACCTCAAGACTACATGGGAGCTGTAACAAGAGAAGTGCAGTCTAGAAGAGGGCAGATATTGGATATTTCTCAGGAAGGAGATATGACAACAGTTGTCTCTATCACACCAGTTTCTGAAATGTTCGGATTTGCTGGTGACATAAGAGGCGCAACTGAAGGTAGGGCACTATGGTCAACTGAATATGCAGGTTACCAGAAGCTTCCAACAGAACTTCAGATGCAGACCGTTGAGGCAATCAGAAAGAGGAAAGGACTTAAACCACAGCCTCCAAAACCTGAAGATTACCTAAACATGTAAAATGGAAAAAGCTTAAAAATGGATTTAATTTAGAGGATTATACCAGATATAATAAAAATATAGTAAAAAAAGGAGGAAATAATTATGGCAACTCAAAAACCACATTTAAATGTAGCCTTTATCGGCCATGTCGATCACGGAAAATCTACGTCCGTAGGTCAATTACTAGTTATGCACGGTGATATCAGAGCAGATCTCATTAAAAAGTTCGAGGAAATGGGAGAAAAAGGTAAGACGTTTAAGTTTGCTTGGGTAATGGATAATCTAAAGGAAGAGAGAGAAAGAGGAGTTACAATAGATCTTTCTCACAAAAAGTTTGAAACTGATTCAAAATACATTACAATCGTGGACTGTCCAGGTCACAGAGATTTCGTTAAAAACATGATTACTGGAGCTTCACAAGCAGATGCCGCAGTTCTAGTAGTTGCAGTAAATGATGGTATCATGCCACAGACACAGGAGCACGTTTTCTTGTCTAGAACACTTGGTATCCAACAAATAGCTGTATTGGTAAACAAGATGGACACAGTAAACTACTCGCAGGAGAAGTTTAACGCCATTAAGGCAGAAGTAGAGAAGTTAATTAAGACAGTTGGATTCAAAGTTGAAGAAACAAAGTTTATCCCTGGTTCAGCATTTAACGGAGACAACATAGCAGGTAAATCTGACAAGACACCATGGTACACAGGACCGTCATTATTAGAAGCCGTAGACTCTTTCAAAGAACCAGATAAACCAACAGACAAGCCACTTAGACTTCCAATTCAGGATGTTTACACAATCACTGGTGTAGGAACAGTACCTGTTGGAAGAGTAGAAACTGGAATAATGAAGAAGGGAGATACAGTATTATTCGAGCCAGCTACAACAGTATTTGGAAAGCCAATTTCTGGTGAAGTAAAGACAATCGAAATGCACCACGAAACACTAGATCAGGCACTACCAGGAGACAACGTTGGATTCAACGTTAGAGGTGTTGGAAAGAACGATATTAAGAGGGGAGATGTTCTAGGACATCCAAACAACCCACCAAGAGTAGTAACATTGAACGACTCTTTCAAAGCACAGATAGTAGTTCTAAGACACCCAACAGCCATAACCGCTGGATACACACCAGTATTCCACTGCCACACAGCACAGGTAGCATGCACATTTGAGAAACTACTTGCAGAGCTTGATCCAAAGACCGGTAACGTAAAGACTGAAAATCCTGACTTCCTAAAGAGCGGTAGCGCTGCCATTGTCCAGATAAAGCCAACAAAACCCATGGTTATTGAGGAAATAAAAGTAATACCTCAGTTGGGTAGGTTTGCCGTAAGGGATATGGGAGCAACAGTTGCCGCTGGAATGGTCCAGTCTATAACTAAGGCATAAAATTTTAATTTATTTTATTTTTATTTGAATGAGGCGATATAGGTGCAAAAAGCTAGAATAAGATTGACTGCAATGGAAACAGGAAAACTTGACGAAGTTTGTTCGCAGGTTAAGAAGATAGCGGAGCGTACAGGTGTAGACATAGCCGGGCCAATACCATTACCAACAAAGAAATTAAAAGTACCAGTAAGAAAATCCACTTCTGGTGACGGTAAGGCTACATGGGAACGATGGGAAATGAGGATACACAAAAGACTCATCGAAATCGACGCTGATGAAAGGACCATGAGACAGATAATGAGAGTCAAAGTTCCTGAAAGAGTTAACATAGAAATTGAATTATTGTCCTAATCTATTATTGTATTTAAAAAATACAATATCTCTTCTTTGATAGAATTTGTATAAAAAATAAAATATAAAATTAATTCCTATACTTTACTGTGCAGAATTCCCAAGATTTTAATCTTGTGCTTCCTGTTACAACTATATTGCCTTTTGAGTCAAACGCAATGCCATTTGCCATATCGTCTTCTCCAATTGCTTGTCTCTGTTCCCAGAGCTGTTTCCCGTTTTTGTCGTATACTATAGTAAGATAATCAAAGTAAAGGGCGTTTCCTTTATAGGATGTCCCTGTAACCGCAATATTATCTTTTTTGTCAATTGCAACTGCAAATGCTTTATCATCTTTTCCAGCATTGTAAGTTCTGCGCCATAATAATTTTCCATCTTTGTTGTATTTCAATGTCTTGAAATCAAAATCGTTTCCATTGTGGAAATAGCCTGAGATAATTATGTTATTTTCAAAATCAGTAGCAATTCCCATTCCATGCGCCTGGCTATCGTCAAATTGTACTCTCCAGAGAGGGCTACCGTCCTTGTCATATTTTAAGAGCAAGAATGAATTTGTAGTATCTGCCCTGCTTCTGCCCATTGTCATTCCCCCAATTATAATATTATCCAAGGAATCGATGGCAACATCATAAGCATAGTCATCGTGAGCATCTTCAAATAAGACTTTCCAAAGCATCCTGCCATTCTTATCATATTTAACTGTATATATGTCGTACTGATTAGTAATAAAGGAGTGTCCAGTAACTATTACGTTGCCTTTGGAATCTGTAGCAACGCCTTCGCCACTATCGTTACCTCCCATATTGAACTTTTCAGCCCAGAGTTTTTTTCCTTCAGAGTTATATTTTACCGTGTAGTATCTACCACTTGATATCCCAGTAACAATAACGTTGTTTTGCCTGTCAACTGTGACATCATTTGCCTGTTGTGTCCCATCTTCCTGCTCGACGTTTTGCCAGAGCACGTTTCCGTTTCTATCGTATTTGATAGTAACATAGTCCCAGCTCTTAACGTAAGTAGATCCAGTAACAATAATATTGTCCTGAAAATCACAGACTACGCTGTTTGCAAAATCATTTTTTCCCCCATCGTAGCTCTTTTCCCACATTAAGCTGTAAGCAAGGGTTGCCATAGGCAGAGAAAAAACCAACATCGAAAGCACTAAAATTACATATTTATTTTTCATAGTATCACCTATATGCACATATAATTTGTATTAAGAATATATAAGGTTATACGATATTTTGAATATAATCAAAATTTTATATCATAAAATTTAAATATTGAATATCATTTTTCTATCTATGGGTGATAAAAATGATTGACTTAATAGCTATAGCTGCATTAGGACTTATAGGAATAATAGGTTTTGTTGCACTGGTATTTCTAGATGCAATATTCTTGTGGTTGGGAACTAAGTTTGCAGGTATTGATAAAGCCTCATTCGGTAAGGCAATAATAGGCGTATTTATCATGATAGTACTAAGTGCCATCTTGGGGTCACTTCTTGGTCCACTCGGAATTCTTGGAATAATCTTAAGTTTCATAGTGACATTATGGGCAGTGAAGTCACTATATGGGACTTCTTGGGGCAAGGCATTTTTAGCACTAATCTTGGCATTCGTAGCTTTCATAGTGCTTTCAGTGGTTTTGTTAGCATTATTGGGGATTGGTCTCTCAAATCTAGGCATTTTTTAATTTATTTATTTTTTATAGGGATTAGATGATAATAAGAAACTGTACGGTAGAAGATGTTGACAGAGTCAGAAGATTTGTTGATGCATGCAAACCTTTGGAGTTGCATACATCCTTTACATACTGGGCAATATTCAATTATTTTTCTAATCTATGTTTTTTAATGATAGAAGATGAAAAATTAATTGGATTTATCTCTGGGATCAGAAGCTCTTTAGACAAAGATGCTGTGTATCTATGGCAGATTGGTGTGTCAAAAGAATACCGTGGCAAAAAATATGCTTCTCGATTGATTGACCATTTAATTAAAGGCGCTATTTTTTTAGATTGTAATAGAATCCAAGTCTCAATTTCGCCTGAGAACGAATCAAGTTACAATACTTTTCTTAAATATACAAAAGAGCATTCCTATAATTTTACAAAAATTGGCGAAGTAAAATATCACGACACTTTGACCGGTAAGAATGAATATGAAATTATCTACCAGATTGAAATTTGACGGCCCACAAATTTTATAAACTAACTAACATGATTTAAATTTAAGCCGAGGTCGCATAGCTAGGATTAGTGCGCCGGACTTGAGATCCGGTTTCCCCTAGGGAAGCGGGAGTTCAAATCTCCCCCTCGGCGCTTTTCGCTTTTTGATTAGAGCTATCTTACTCTATTCTTAGTTCCAATGTTTTGCTAATCTTATTCATAGAAACTCATAAATAATTAAGTAGTAATAATAGTATAATGATAATAAATAAAGATAATCTAGTTTTTCGAAGGGCAACCCTAGGGGATATCTCTGAACTTATAAAATTTAAAATATTACTTTTAGATGAACTTAATGAAGACGATAAGAGTAATCTAGAAAAACTAAAACTAGAATTAAAAAAATTCTTTACAGAATATATTGGCTCAGATGATTTTATTTCATGGCTTGTTGAATACGAGGGAGAGATTATTGCAACAAGCGGTTTAATACTTTGGAGAGTTCCTCCAAGATATGATTGTCTTCACGGAAGATATGGGTATATCTGCAATATGTATACAGTGCCAAAAGCTAGAAGAAATGGGATCAGTACCGAATTAATAAAAAAAATCATTGAGGAAGCAAAAATATTAGACATAGACATCTTGAATCTCCATGCAACAAAAGATGGAATCCAAATGTATCAGAGATTTGGATTTACTGATCCAATTGACCCAGAAATAGAATTAAATCTTGATAATTATTGATTTAAGATTTTTAATCAGAATCTAGATTCTCTAGGAAATAAATCCCATTTTCTACACTTTTAATGTGATTGTTTTCACAAATATTGGTAAATGCAAGCGCTTCTTCTATAGAGAATTCATCATTTAGAAAATTATAGACATTGGATTTCCATGCAGCAAAGGCGCCCCTATTTACATATTCTCCTTCTTTTATCCCTAATATTTCTTTGCCTTGTTTTACCAGGCTTTTTATTTTTTCTTTACGTGACATATCCCTCTTATACTAAATATAGATTCAACTATTTTACTTTTTCTATTTTAGTCTAAAGGCGCTAATAATCAATTGATATAAAGATTAGGTGCTTTTAGCCCACATCAGAAAGATTTATATTAGGGATATATATCCTTAATATACCGAAAGGCGTGGATTATGGCGAAAATAATTCCAATAAGTGTCTGCTTATTAGTAATATTGTCATTTTTAGGAACGACGTCAGTTCTAAGTGACGACTGTGTTTCTATAATACTTGAAAAGGACACTTTAAAAGTCGGAGATAGTTTTTTTGTTTATCCTTTAACTGCAACAATTAATCAAAATCTTTCTACGGGTAGCGTTGAGTTAGTTGCAGTCAACTGCAAATATTGCATATATCAAGCAAAAAGTTCTGGAACTGTAGTATTCCAAAATTGTGGAAGTATGGAGACTGTTAGAATCTTCCCGAAAGAATCGCCATTCGATGCTCTAATGAACATGATTGGCCGTGGAAAAAATTAGAAATAATCCTTTTCTTATAATATATTTCTGAACATAATTATGATGGCCATGCCTATTATCAATGCTATTAAGACATTATTCGTCTTCTTTGCAACAATACCTGTTATAAGAGCACTTATAGCGCCTGGGATTCCTTCAGAGATAATACTTGGGACAATAAAAGAAAGAAGAAGTGTCCCAGGCAAAGCCTTTATCAAATTTTCAACAAATTTGTGCTTAGAGAGCACATTTCCTATCAATAGTCCACCGAATCTCAAAGAGTAGGTGATAATACCAGCGAGAATTATTACAATTATGGCTAGCATGTCAAAATCATTCATGCTTATCTCCTCTGAGATGTTTTTCAATCGAATATGCTAAAGCGCCCGTCAACCCTCCTATGACGATATACCACTTTCCAGGTATGAATAAAAAGGAGAGGTATGCAAATATCGCTGCAACTATCCACGGAAGCAAGCTATCTTTTCCATCATAGAAACTTGCCACCAAAGCGGTAAATATTATTATAATCACAAAATCAAGTGCAACTGAATAAGGGTCTGATATCATAAAGCCGAATGTGTGGCCTGCCAAAGTGCTGATTACCCAGAAGATAACTAGGCATATCCCTCCCCCAAAAAGAAAGTAAGGGCTTATCTTTTCTTTTTTTAATCTCGAAAGTGTAACTGCCCAGTTTTCATCTGCCACAAGGTGCATCAAGGCAGCCTTTTCAAACAGAGAACTTCCTTTGAAAAGCGGGGTAAGGGAAGCCCCAATAAGGAGATATCTCAAATTGATGGCAAAAACTGCAAAAAGCATCTCCGTTACAGGAAGTGGAGTTTTCCAAAGCTCTACCATAAGAAATTGAGCGGAGCCTGCAAATGTTACAATATCCATAAGTAATAGCTCAAAAAATGTAACTCCTTTCGAATAAGCAAGAACTCCAAGAACTAGCCCATAGGCAGCCACAGATATTGCAACAGGTACGGTGGATGAAAAGCCTTTGATAAAATTTGATTTCATTTATTTCGCCTTTAATAATTTCTAGATAATCAACAATTTGTTAACCTTTTTGATGATAATCTTTTTATAAACATTGCTAATTTTTGTTAATGAAAATTTTAAGAGCCCTATTTATCATAATCTCGCCATTATTTGGTAAAATAGTAGATATATGCTCTCTTTCGAATGTATGTATCTTTCTAGAAGTAAGAGAAAGATCAAAATAAGATGAATGTTTGAAAAGCACCTTTTGCTAATCTTCTAACTAGATTATTTGGATTCAACAAGCTCTGCAAATTTTGAGGCAAAAGATCTAATCTGATTCAAGCCTTTTGGATCATCTTTCCACTTCTCATCAATTTTTATTGGCTTATTATCTTTCGCTTGAGCCTTAGCTGCCTGTTCTATAATCTTTCTTTCTATAAAACCGATTTTTGGATTGGATAGATCAAAATCAGACAGGATAGACTTTCCCGGAAATGCATCAAATAATTCTGCTTCAATTCCTAGTTTTTCCATTTTGTCTTCAACATACATCTTCTTTGCTTTCTCAGCGTCTTCCATAGCCAATCCACAACAGGCATAAAGGCCCATAATTTTATTATTAAATTGCATTTTATTTTTCTTGAGAAAATTATCAGTTTCTTTTGTCCATTTGCCAATCTTTATTCCAGAGCCGACTAGGACGCCATCAAAATTTTTTATATCTGGAACATTCTTGGATAATTCAAGATTCACTAAACTTACACTTAATCCTTCTTTTTCTAAGGCCTTTCCGATTTCTTGTGATACTTCCTCTGTGCAACCATACCTACTACCATATGCGATTAAAACACATTTTGTCATCTAATCAGAAATGTATTGCACCTTTATATATAAAATATTTTCTGATTGTATCTCTGTATTTGTTTAAAAATTATCAATAGCTATTCATTTTGATTTGACGGATTCTGCAAACTTCAGTGCAAATAATTTTATCTGATTCCAATCCCTGAAGTCGTTCTTTCCTTTCTTTTCTATTTTTATCCCCTTCTCTTTCTCCAAACCCTTTGCCGCTATGGACATGATTTTCCTATCCATAAAGCCTGCTTTGGATTTTCTTGAAAGATCAAAGACTCCGCCAAAGACATCATAAAAATCAGGGGTTAGTCCAAGTTTTTGAATTTTTTCTTCTACATACATCTCTTTTGACTTTTCAGGGTCATTTGCTACAAATCCAGCACAGGCGAACATTCCAAAGATCGTATCTTTAAATCTATCTTTATTTATATCTATAAAGAGATCGGCCTCATTTGTCCATTTCCCGACTTTTATACCTGAACCAACTATAACCCCGTCAAAATTTTCGATAGAGGGGATTTCACTTTCCTTCAGGCCACCTAAATTAATAATCTTTGTAGTTATTCCTGCTGTCTCTAAGGTCTTACCTATTTCTATAGCTACTTCTTCAGTGCAACCATAACGACTACCATACGCGATCAAAACATTCTTTGGCATGTAATCCCTAAATATACTGACCACGATTGATATAAAATATTTTGTATTGCTGTTTAATAGAATCAATATTTATTTTTTAGTAAATTTCAAATGTAGCTATTAATTAAAATAATTATTTGATTATATGCAAATTTTTTCTTTTTTCGGCTGTGGGACATATTTATTTTAAGCACTAGTCTTTTACAATGATCACATAGGCTCGATAGCCTATGTATTTCTTCTGGGCATCAACTTTTGCACTATTTCCATACGCTGTGACT
>Ga0116194_1000046_pt1:0-45000 | contig 146782 bp, 146 predicted proteins | sample AD_SCU001_MetaG_FD_89887 | JGI IMG/M metagenome (GOLD analysis project Ga0116194, IMG submission 89887) | Active sludge microbial communities of municipal wastewater-treating anaerobic digesters from China - AD_SCU001_MetaG | ecosystem: Engineered > Bioreactor > Anaerobic > Digestate...
AAAAGTCACAGCGTATGGAAATAGTGCAAAAGTTGATGCCCAGAAGAAATACATAGGCTATCGAGCCTATGTGATCATTGTAAAAGACTAGTGCTTAAAATAAATATGTCCCACAGCCGAAAAGTTATTTAAGATAATTTAATCATGTTACATATATGAAAAGAGAAATTGTAAAGGATATTGACCTTAATAAAATAAAGAAGATGAAAGATCTAACTGATCAGATGACTCTATCGGGAGGTTATGTAGCAAAAAAAGTTGGCGATGGTTCCCAGATTTTAGAAAAAATGGCAAGAGACAAAGATTGTAAGAGAATTTTATCCTTTCCGGCTTCTTTAGTTGCAACGGGAACAAGAGGTATAATCAAAGAGCTTGTAAAGAGAAAGCTCTTTGATATGATAATCACAACCCCCGGTACATTAGACCATGATATTGCAAGAGTCTATAGGGACTATTATCACGGCTCGTTTGAAATGGATGATAGAAAACTTCACAAGGAAGGTGTAAACAGAGAGGGTAATGTATTAATACCTAACGAGTCATATTCAGAGATTCTTGAGGAGAAGGTAAGAAAAGTTATTGGAGATTTATACAATAAGGGCGTTAGGGATGTTTCGCCTCATGAACTTGTATGGGAATTTGGAAAATCCTTAGAAGGAGAAAAAAATAAGGAAGATTCTATTATTTACTGGTGTTATAAGAATAATATACCAGTTATACTTCCGGGGCCTCTTGACGGTTCGTGGGGGTGGCAACTTTATTATTTCTGGCAGGATGGCCATAAAGACTTCAATCTTAATTTGATGAAGGATGAGGACATTATAAGTGACTTGATTTATTCGGCAGATAAAACTGGTGCATTGATGATTGGAGGGGGCATATCAAAGCACCATACAATATGGTGGAATCAGTTTAGAGGTGGTCTTGACTACGCAGTTTATATCACTACTGCGCCTGAATGGGACGGTTCTCTTTCAGGGGCAAGGATAAGGGAAGCTATTTCATGGGGAAAGGTAAGGGAAGATGCGGATTTTATTACAATAGAAGGGGATGCAACAGTAATATTGCCAATAATGATAGCCTCTCTTCTTGAAGTGATTTAATGAGTAGGGGCCTTTTTATAGGCAGATTTCAGCCTTTTCACAATGGCCATTATATGGCGATAAAAGATATTCTGAAAATAGAAGATGAAGTGATAATCTGTGTTGCAGCCTCTCAAGTATCATACACTATTTCAAACCCCTTTTCAAGTGGGGAACGAATTGAGATGATCTTGCGTTCTGTCAAAGATCTAAGAGATAAAGTAATAATTTTGTCAAGTCCAAATACAGAAAGCAACTCTATGTGGGTAGAAAACATTATTGATACTTTTCCGCCCTTTGACAATGTATATACTAATAACACCCTCGTAAGATTACTTTGGGAAAAAAGGGGTTACAAGGTATCTGAAGTTAGATTTCACCAAAAAGAGGAGTTCAATGGGACGTTGATTAGAAAATTGATTTCTTCGGATAAAAAATGGAGTGACCTTGTACCAAATGAAACAAGGAACTATATCAAAGAAATCAGCGGAGAAAAAAGAATAAAAGAGATTCTAAACATTGAAGAAAAATTAAGAGATGGCGCAGTATAGACTACTCTTGCACAATATAATAGAGCTCTTCTAGTGTTATGTAAACGACTTTTTGATTGCCGAGGTAATCTAAAAGTGAATTTAAGTTTTCTATTGTATAGTTTCCGCATGCTCTAGTATAGCTTTGGTATTCTTCTGGCGCTTCAATCTCAACTAGTTCCCAAGGGTGAAGTCCTATAACTATAATCTTAATATCCTTATCTGATTGCTGACTTACTGCCTTATTGAAACAATCAATCCATGATCTATTGTAGGTAGTTGGGGGGTAGAAGTATGCAGGAGTATGCGAAACTGGTACCCTTAGAATGCTCATATTGCCTTCAGATGTCCAGTCAGTTTCATTTGGGTGGTAAGGATATGAATTAATTTTTTCTGCAGATGCTTCAACAAGGTATCCGTGGTCTTGGAGTAAAATCACTAAATCATTACATGCGCTGTGCCCGGGAGACCTAAATGAAACTGGGCGAACGCCTATTGCTTTCTCTATCGCATTTGTTGAAAGAATAATCTCATTTTCTATCTCAGACTTAGTCTGCGCTTTAATTGATTTGTGGTGGTAGCTGTGTGATCCAATCTCATGGCCTCTTTGGTAGATCTCCTTTAAGATGTCAGGCCTATTATCCGTCACTTCTCCTGTTACAAGGAAAGTAGCTTTTACATCGTGCTCTTCAAAAATAGAGAGTAATACAGGAATACCCTCGTCTAGGCCTTTTTCAGTATTAAGTACTGGCGGGAAATCGTATTCTGTATCGACAGTAAATAAAACATAAGTTCCTTTAATCTCAGCTTTATTGAAGAGCTCAGAATTACCAATCAAAATTAATAAAGAAATTAGAATTGCAAAAATAATCGGCTTTTTCATTAAATCCTACTCAATGCCTTTACCAGTGGACACTATAATAAAATCTCCGTGTTTTATACCTTTTATTGACAAAAGATATCTCGCAAAGTCCCTTATCTTTTCACTGTTACCTTTAATAATAATGACCTCAAGACAGTTTTCTTCATCAAGATGGACATGAGAAGTTGTTACGATTTCTTTTATATGGTGGTGCTCTACATCTGTTATCTTTTCAGCTATCCCACGCTTAGTGTGGTCGTACACCAATGAGATTGTGCAGACGGCGTCCTCTTCCCCAGAAATCCACTGGCGTTTGACTATGTATCCTCTTATCATATCTCTGATTGCTTCAGAGCGACTATCATAACCCTCCGCCTCAATTATCTTGTCAAATTTTTCCAAAAGGTCCGGGGGGATTGAAACACCAAATCTTAAAACGCCGTTCATCAAACACGCCTCTGCTTAGTTAAGGCTACAATTTTATATAGTTATGCTCAATTAATATATAAGTCAATATTATTAATAATATATGGTATAGAAAGATTTATTAGTATATAAGTATATCTTATAGTATAAGGTGATGAAATGAATAGTAATGTGCGACTTGATGAAAAGGATAGGCAAATAATAACACTTTTTCAAAAAAATCCCGAGATATCACAAAGTGATATAGCCGAAATAATAGGTCTTTCACAGCCTTCTGTTGGGATGAGAATAAAAAAACTCAAGGATAGAGGAATACTCTCCCATATTGTAGGAATGAACTTTAAGAAGGTTAATCTCTTCCTTGCTAAAGTTGAGATAGCTGCAAAAAATTCACAAAATATAATTGATACTTTTTCCAAATGCCCGTTCTTCATTAATGCTCTTATGGTATCAGGAAAATATAATATGACGCTTCTTTTTATGGGGGAAAACATTGCAACTCTCGAATCTATTGTTGACTATCATTTAAGACAAAATCTGGACATAAAAGAAGTTGATTTTAATATAATTATAAGTCCAGTAAAGGATCTAGTAATGCCAGTCAAGATAACATTAGAAGGTGAAAGAGGATGCGATCTAGATTGTGATGGATGCCCTTACTACAAATCTGGAAGATGTCTTGGATGCCCAGCGACTAGTGCTTACAAAGGAGATTTCTGGAGAAAAGATTAATCATTTTCTTCCTTTCTCAAATCACTGGAAGATATTTTTTTATTATCTTTAATAATCAAATCTACTTCTATTATATCAAGGGGATAAATTCCTAATTCTGCTCTTATGTCATTTATTTCTTTTGCCGTATCAAGTGTATCAGAAGTTACAACAATCACATCAGCTTCCATTGACTCTATTGCAAATCCGTATCTATCATTTATTTCTATTATTTGGTAATCATAGTTATTTGTTTTCCCTTCTTCAGCCAAGCATTGGATTAGATTATTTTTTCTAGTTTCAAAACTTTGGATACTTTCTGCGTATGGTTTATTTTTTATCATGTTTTCAGATGTTAATCCGATATATACATAACCGAGTGAAAATGCAGACATTAAGAAATGTTTATGGCCTTCATGGAGTCGATCAAAGGTTCCTGATGCAATGACCTTCATTCTCCCACCTTTGGTTTTGTATACCCTTTTAGATTATTAAAATCTTTAAGTGACCTTTGAACTAGTAAATAGAGTTCATTTTTATCAGTTATAGCAATCATGTGTGCAGGAGGGTGAATCTTTCGAAGTCTGTCTATTATTAGACCGCCTTCGCCCTCAACGGATGCTATCACATTGGCTTTAAATTTTATTTTTACTTCTTGTTTTAGGGTTTTTTTCAAAAGTGTTTCTGAAAATTCCTCTGTGATAACTTTGGGTTTCCCAATTACCTTTAGGTCACCATATCTCTTCATATCAGAGAGAGATGTCAATATTTTATCAAATGATTCTGATCTCAGAAGCACAAAAGTAGTTTCCACAAATTGTTTAGTGAACAATGAAATAAAAGTTTTTGCCTAAAGTTAGAGAAAAATAACCAAAACCTTTATATATATTTTTTAGGAGTAGAAAAATACTCTTAGTAATGCGGTTGTAGTGTAGTGGCTAGCACGCGAGCTTGCCAAGCTCGCAACTCGGGTTCGAATCCCGGCGACCGCACTTCTTTTTATTACAAATGCGTATTGATTTTAGGCCATTTTTACCATATTTTAATTAATAGAATAGATTTTCTAAAATAAAGTCTAATTATAATCTATTTGGCCTTAAAATTAGGGCCAAATTCTAAAATAGGGATATTTTTAATAAAATTATCATTTGAAATGCAACTATGCCGAGATAAGGATAATCAATGGCTCAAAAATATTTTATCCATGTTTTCAATAGATGCTAATTTTAGGGCCAAGATCCTAATAATCACTAAGGCCTTCTGTAAGGTGGCCTGATATTATGCTATTTTCTTATTGGGAAAAGAGTGGTATAGTTAAGCATGAAGGCATAATTCACGACGTCTACTTTGATGATAAAGACCTCGAAAGCTATCTAGAGTATACCAGTAATTATCCAGTTTCGCATACTTGTTTAGACTACCCCATGATAACTAATGAGGATAGAGAAAAAAAGTTTCTTGAAGATCTTAGGGCATGCGCAAAGGACAAGCGTTTTCAGTATCTTGACCTAGATAATGCCGTACTTGTGTATGAGAATCTAGAGGCCCTAAATTTAGGGCCAAAAACATCGATTGAAAGATTGTTCTTCCTTAAAGGATTTCACTTAGCTATGTTGGAAAGCTTCGATATAGCTTCAAACTGGCAGCAGCCAACTTCTATCGAACTGGTCACATTATACTGGGGGACAAATGAGCTTTCAAGAGTAGAGATTATTCTCTTTGAACTAATCTACGAAAAAATATTCACGCCAGTACTAAAGAGTGTACACAAAGAAGGAAATACATGGCGTCATGTCCATAGGACAATTTCAAAAGAAAAGGCCATTAATTTTTTGTGTAAGAATTCCCCAATAATTTATAGAAATCAGAAGGTTCCAGAAACTATCCTGACACTTTCACTTAGGTTAAACTATCCTCTAATTGATGAACTGGCCCAAAAAATATATCTCAAGGAAGTCTTATTCTTAGAGGATGCTCCTAACTTTTACGGAGACGATCTAAAGGTATATGGCCCTTATAAAAAAGGAGATATTGGAAAGATACCAAAAAGAACATATGAGATTCTTATCGAAAATGCAGTTGTAAAAGATGCAGCTTGTGGCCCAAAGACACTGATGGATTGGGCTTTGACCTATTATGACGCAGGATTAAACATTCTGCCCCTCGTACCCCGTGATAAATTTCCAATGATCAAATGGGGGAAGTATGAGAAAGAGAGGGCAAGAAGAGAGGATGTTATTTCTTGGTGGACAAAGCAGCCTGAGGCAAATATTGGAATTATAACTGGAGAAATAAATAACTTAGTAGTAGTCGATGTAGATAAAGAACAGGGCAAAAAATCTTTAGAAATACTTTACAACAAGGAAATGCCATTAACGGTCGTAACAAAGTCAATAAGAGGAAAACACTACTATTTTAAAAACACAGACAAATGGGGCAGTCATATTGGGATCTATCCTGATATCGACATAAGGGGGGGAGGGGGGCTTATAGTGGCACCTCCAAGCATACACCCTACTGGAAAAGAGTATAGGTGGATTAATCCCATACTTGAAACAGAAATTGCTGAAATGCCTACCGAGCTAGTTGAAGCCTTCAAGGAAAAGATTAGAAGTAAGCCCAACATATTTGAAGGTAAGATAAAACAAGGGGAGAGAAATAAGGCCTTAACATCAATATCTGGAACTCTGAGAAACATCGGTCTTGATCCAGAGCACATCCGAGCCACACTCCTTGCGATAAATCAAGTTAGAATGCAAGAGCCGTTGCCAGAAAAAGAGGTATCTAAAATAACTACAGATTTTCAAAAGAGTTTTTTCACTTTGAGCGATATGGGAAATGCAGAGCGCATGGTCAAGTACTATGGCGAGACTATAAGGTATTGCAGTTCTCTTGGAAGATGGTATATATGGAACGGGGATAGATGGGAAGAGGACTCGGTAAAAAAGATTAAGCTCATAGCTATGGAAGTTGCAAGATTTATTTTTTCAGAGGCTTCTATGGAGCCATATCTAGAAAATCAGAGAAAGTTATCCAACTGGGCGTTAACTTCTCAGATGGAGCCAAGATTAAATGCAATGGTAAATGCTGCGATGGCTATGGTGCCTATAACTCCAGATGATCTTGATAAAGATCTATTTCTTTTGAATGTTCGAAATGGAACAATAGATCTAAAGACAATGGAGTTTGATGAGGCCCATTCTAAAGATAGCTATATCACAAAGATTGTCGATGTAGTTTATGATTCCGAGGCAAAATGCCCTTTATGGGAGAATTTCCTTCATGAGATCTTCGAAGGTGATATAGAACTAATTTCTTATATCCAGGAGCTCGTTGGATACAGCCTCACAGGAGATACAGGTGAGCAGATACTTATCTTTCTTTATGGTGGGGGCCAAAACGGGAAATCTACCTTTATGAATGTTCTAAAAGCCTTACTTGGAGACTATGCAAAGCAGACTGACTTTTCAACTTTCACTGTTAGGAAGAACGATTCTGGCCCTAGAAATGATCTAGCAAGACTCAAAGGAGCTAGGCTTGTAAGCACGATAGAGATCGAGGAGGGAAAGCAACTTGCAGAGAGTCTTGTTAAACAGGTAACTGGTGAGGATACAATTAAGGCCAGATTTCTATATTCAGAGGAGTTTGAGTTTCTGCCAAACTTCAAGATCTGGCTAGTAGCCAATAATAAGCCGATAATCAAGGGCGGTGACTTTGCAATATGGAGAAGGATAAGACTAATACCGTTTAATGTGAAAATCCCAGAAGAAAAGAAGGACAAAGAGCTTGGTAAAAAACTAAAGGAGGAGCTCCCAGGCATTTTGAACTGGGCGCTTGAAGGGTGCAGAAGGTGGCAATCTGAAGGGCTAAAAACTCCAAAGTCGGTTGAACTTGCAACAAAAGAATATGAGGAAGAGATGGATCCAATCAAGGAGTTTTTAGAGGATATCTGCACGACAGAGACTCTAGGCAAAACAAAGACCGGAGAGCTTTACCAGACCTATGAAGAGTACTGCAGCTTTGTAAAAATCAATCCAATTCCAAACAGGGTATTTGGAAGAAGACTTGCCCAGATAGGAATCAAAAGATCAAGAGATCACAACGGCAGATATTATGAAGGAATTGAAATTGATAATGATAAACTTGAAAGGATGAGAAATAGCTTTAGGCCAAATTTATATTAATCTAAAAATGTGACATATGTGACATCAATGACACATTTTTTAGAAAAACTTTTTTATTCACCCAATTATAGGAACTTTTATTATTTTTAATATTTTGATGTCACGTTTGACACGGATTATGATAATATAGTATATTTAATCTTAAAATTAGGGCCAGAATAACTGTGAGCCTTTTCCCTATTTTCCCTATTTTTTTCCATATTCTTATATATATGGAAAGATGAGATTAGGCTAATAATAAAAAAGTAAGGGCCATTAAAAGCGATTTAGCATGATAAATTTTATTCCACTTATTATTGGATCATATATTTTTATACTGATAGGACTTTACTATTTTTATTCAGGGAAGACCCTTTTTCCATTTTTTTCTGGAATTCCCAAAGGCATGTATCGATTCAATGCGTGGGGCTATATCTTAGGGGGTATTTTTTTCCAATTATTTTTACTATCTCTGCCTTTGTGGTCTTCAGAATCTAGAATCGAGTTCAAAATAATCATTACTTTCCTCTATGTTTTTTCTATAGGCTGGCTTTTCTATAATACATACCAAAAATACAAAGTCAGAATAGATAAGATTAATCAAAAACAAAGAGGGACTAAATAAATGACATCTGACTTCAAACCCGGCAAGGCATACCTGATAAAGGGCAAGGACATAGAGCAGGTCAAGAGTGAGATCAAGCAATGGCTTGCAGAAAAAGGGATAGAGGTAAAAGAAGAAGATGAAAATTCACTTTTAGCATATAATTATTTTTATAGTTTTAAGATTAGTCGGATATGGATTAGTCTAAAATTGGAAAATCACATTTCTGGAACTGTTATCACTTTTGATGAAAGAGTGTATGGTTTTTGGATGTGGTTTGTTGGGGCTGAATACTATTACCATGACGAAATAAAAAAAGATATGGTAAGATATCTCAAAGGAAAAAAAGAAATTGGAATCAATACAATTGGCAGATATTATGCTTTATCACACTTGCCCACTTTACCTGCCTTAATATTTTGGGGCGTTCCATTCTTTTCGGGTATGTTTTCCATTATGCTTGAAGAGAATATCTGGAATTTATTTTTTAAATTATTTCTAATTTTTATCTTAATTGGCAATATATTCTCTATGTATCTGGCATTTATTCCTATTAAGAAAAGACTAGACAATCTTGCAAATTCAGAAGAACATTATATTGAAAAATATTCTGGAGAAGATTATAAAGTGGACATATTTCCGCTTATTGGATTCTATTTCATCTTTCTACTATTCTTTATCTTTATGTATTCTAAGATTCCCTGAAATGGATTATTATATCAAGAAATAACCAAATCTAGTTTATCAAGTTAAACTGAATGATTTTACTAGTGTTATTTTTAGGGCCGCCCTTTTCGCTATTTTCCCTATTTTTTTCCATATTCTTATATATGCTGTATCATATCAGTGTTCATAGTATTTTTTTTATTGATGGTGAAATAATGAATCCTACTCTCCAAGGACTTAACGAAAAGCAGAGAGAAGCTGTTGTAAGTGAGGACAAACGGTTACTTGTCTTGGCCGGTGCAGGAAGTGGCAAGACAAAAACAATAATTCAAAAAATCATGTATCTTATTTTTGAACAGAATGTAGACCCTTCAGAGATTTTAGCCATTACATTTGCCAGAAACGCAGCAAATGAAATGTTTGATAAGTTAATTATTGAAGCCGATGATAAATGTGAGTACAAGAATATAGTATATAATAAAAAAATAACAAACAAGCAGAAATATGAGGAAAGAAAAAAATATGTATCAAAATATCCGTGGCTCAATAACTTAACAGTCAGAACTTTTCATAGTCTTTGTTTTTATATATTGAGAAATAATGGTGCCAAAGAATTTGATAATAGATTTAAAATTCTGCCAGATAAGGAATACGGTGATACACTAGGAACTTATTTTCAAGCACCTGAGGATTCTAAAGAAATCTTACATAAACTAATATTAGCTTGTGCTAGCGATAAAGAATATTTATTGTTATTAAAAAGGTATATTCTAGACCATTACGTTGAAGAATTAAGGTTAAAGGTAAATACTAATTACCCTAATCAATATCCACGGCCTTATATTACTCTAAGGGGCGAATCTGTAAGATCCAAATCTGAGAGATATATTGCAGATTGGCTTTATCGACACAATATAGATTATGAGTATGAATCACCCCTTCAAATATCGGATTATAAAGCAAATCCAGATTTTTTCATACCAGAAGCTAATCTCTACATCGAACACGTAAGCAATCGCAGCTCCCCAACGGCACTAAAGGAAATAGATTTCAAAGAAGCAGGCAAAGCTTATTTCAAAGTTTTTGAATCTATGACTGTCGATATAAATGAATTTCACAGAGAATTAGAGAAAGTTATTTCGCCAAGAATTCACAAAGATATTACAAAATTACCTGCCCTTAAGTTTGAAGAAGAGTTTTCAGGTTATCATAAGGAACTGGATAGATTTGTAGCGGAGTTAACTAGTGTAATAGATAAAATAAAAGTTGAGGGAAGAGATTTTTTAGAAATATATCAAAAATCTCAGAATGATCCGCATAAAAGAGTAAAAGATTTTTACATTCTTATAGAACCAATAATCAAAAGCTTCTCAGATTATTGTACTTATCATTCATATCTAGATTTTAACGATTTAATAATAAAAACGATTGACTTACTTAATAACTATCCTGACGTTAAAAGTATCTTCCAAACAAAATACAAATATATTCTAGTAGATGAGTTTCAGGATGTAAATACTCTCCAAGTAAAATTACTTAAACTATTATTGACAGAAGAAACACAATTATTTTGTGTAGGAGACGACTGGCAGAGCATTTATGGGTGGAGAGGTTCAGAAGTAGAATACATAGTTAACTTTGAAAAATATTTTGAAAACTCTAAAATCATAAAACTTGATATAAATTACAGGAGCCATGATAATATCGTTTCTGCTTCTAGTGAGGTTATAAAGCACAATAAATTTCAAATAGCTAAAGAAATACGCTCTATATCAAAAAAAGGAAAAAAACTTTATCTTTACGCATCAAAGAAAGAATCAGAAGACGGTGTCGAAAAGGTAGTAGAGAATATAAAGCAATTTTTAGATAACGGCTATAATCGTGAAGATATTTTAATTCTTTACAGAAAGAAACGAATGTTTGACCCATACAAATACGAACTAGCTAAAGCAAATATCAGAGTGCCCTCTGGAACGATTCATTCTGCCAAAGGCTTAGAAGCTAGAGTAGTATTTCTAATAGGATTAACTTCAGGCTTGTATGGATTTCCAAGTGTATGGGGAGAAGATCGAATATTCCAGATCATAAAAGAAACAAATTACGAGTTAAGGATGGAAGAAGAGCGAAGGCTTTTTTATGTGGCAATGACTAGAGCCAAGGAAGAGCTATTTTTGATAACTGAAATAGGCAACGAGTCTTCTTTCATAAAGGAAATACCTGGAGAATTTATCGATAGAAGTAACTTCTTGATATTAAATATAATAAATAATGATATCCCTTTAGTTTGCAGTGATTGTAGTAACAGGATAGAAGATAGTTTTTTGTTTTGCCCTTATTGTGGCAAGAAACTTCTTAATGAAAAAGAAGATGTACAAATCCCTGATGAAGTTAAATCTGTAAGGCTTGAAGATCTTATCCCGAAAAAATCTTATCAGGATAGAATAGATAAATTAAGAATGAAACACCCCAGAGCCTATGAGAAATGGGAGTCTGAAGAGGAAGCTAAATTGATTAATTTATTTAATCAAGGAACTTCAATAAGTGACATTGCTAAAGTTTTTGAAAGACAAAATAGTGCTATTAGAGCCAGACTAAAAAAGTTAGGATTAATTGATGAATACTAAAATCAATCTTATTAATAATTATTATAAATAATAAAAAACTACTATAAAAGAGGGATTAAATGAATTCAAGCATAATAACAAGTTTTAATGTAGCAATTGCTAGGCCCGGACCAAAAAGATATCTATATGCGCCTAACTATCATCTTCTTGAAACTTTAATAGGATGTTCTGCATATAAAGTTTATATCCCCTATGATATTGAAACATTTGGAACTTTTATAGATAAAAGTATTGAAGAATTTCCTGAAAGTCTTAAACATAGATTAGAACTTATCGATAAAAAAAGAAAAACATATAATAAAGTTTTTGATTATCTGGAACCTATTCACTATGATATCTCCAAAACTCCATTAGAAATTTCATATGGTCTATTATTTGATTTTTTATACAAGATCGTATTGGCAAGTGAACGTAAGACTGAAGCAGATGTAAGTGGGTTAGAATATTTATCAAGTAACATCTCTATCCTGATGACGCATGTTCAAGATAAAGAATCAAGGATTCGGCTTGCTCAATTGAAAGGATTGCTGTCATTATACGATCCAACTCAGGACTTAGAAGGATTTAAATTGACTGCGCCAAATATTTCACCTTCCGTGCACCATAGGGTGATGGATTTTCTTGATGAATCAGAAATTATCAAGTTATCCGAAGATAGGAGTCAATTAGGTATTCCAAGTAAATCAAAAATGATACTCCCAAAATTAAGAAAAAACATCAGAAATATAAATATGGACAAGTATAAAGACATACTCTCGATAGTCTTGTATACTATTAAGTTGGCATATAAAGAACACGACATTGAAAACGTTTTAGATACTTTGCTTGATTTGTTTAGTGAATTACTAACTTTTAAGGAATATAGCCCTCCGTTACTGAATCTAGACAAATATCGTCTATATGGATGTAAAAAAACTTTCCCAAAGAATCCTCCAAACTTTGTTACGTCTACTGGAGCTACATGTGCTATGGGAGAAGTATTCACTTGGAAAGAAGAGAAAGATAATAATTGGAGAATTTAAAATCTTTTGATTACTACATTAAAATCAAATAATAGAAACTTTAATATTCCCCAGCCCATATTTTTGTTCATGAAATATCTCACCTTATTGTTTATTTTCTTATTATTGTTTTCATTATGTGGCACTCAGGTTATTAGAGGAGAAGAAAATGATATTGAAAATAAACTAATCTCTAAAGGCGGAAAATTATCTCTCGTGACATTATTTGATTTCTATTTTGATTATGGCATGTATGAGCCCATTCCAACTTATACAAATATAAAAGGAGACTTAAATTTAGATTTAGAAAATATTAAAAATTTTTCAAAAACATCCTCTCACCTAGATTCTTGGAGAGAGAGTGAACTAATTCCCGAACCTTACAAATTAAGAAAGTTTGCTCAAGAATGTATAAAAATCCATGAAAATGGAAAATATAAATATTTAATTAGCTCAATTAAGTGTAGGACAAAAGAAGGAGATAAAAACTATCAAAATTTAACAAAATACGAAGATGTAGTAGGAATTGTATTTGAAACCTCCGGCAAAGGTCATGAACTTTATTATGATGGTATTTTTTTATATGATACTTTTGATTTAGATGAAGATATAGACTTAGATAGAGATACTCTTTTACAATTAATTATAGACAAGAACAATGAAACGAGCAGAGAAAGATCGGAAGCAGAAAAAATTCTAGAAGAAGGATACTTCCAATACATCAAGAATAATTATATTTATCCAGATTATAAAACAACATTTATTTCTCGTAACGGTTTTGTATATGCCTATCCTGCAGACATACTATCACTTACTTACCGAAGATATTTATCCTCATCATACTTTCCAATAAAGGATCGTACTGTTAATTTTTATAATTGGCATCCCAGAATTTTCTTTTATGTAGCATCGTTAGAAGTAGACAATCTAAACAAATCATTTAATAATAAAGATGGCAATTTTAATTCATTTTCTTTCTATAATTATATTGTAGACGTTAATAGAAATAAAAGAATGTGGATAGAATTAAGCCCTCATGAAAATGGAGATTATGGATTTGTTTATTCTAGCCAGTTAATTGTAGAATTATATCCCCATGATTACTCAGAAAAAATGAAGTATCATAAACATTGGTTTAAGGAAGAAATAAATGATTATTTACTTTTAGAGTATACTCAAGCAAGAATGAACCAAATTAAAATAATAATTACTTCAGAAAATTACATTAAAAAATATGACAATGATCTAGACAATCTAAAATATGAAAAATCATGTTTTAATGAAATAAAAAAATATTTAATTAATTCAAAGATATTTTTAAATAACTATATGTTTAAAAAATATGATTTCTTGAGTAATGATACAAAAAACATGATTGAATCTGACATAGATATTTATTTGCCTAAAGTTGAAGTGATGATACTAGAGAGAAGTGAACTGATTGAAAATCAGTACCAGAATTCTGCCATAAAGTATGCTTGGCTTTCTATCTTTTTGGGTGCCGTCGCACTTATAATCAGTGTTTTTGGGTACCTCAGACCTAGACAATAAATTAGTAAAAATATACCAATACAATAACGACTCCATATTGTTATATATGAGTAATTCCAATATTAAGATATTAAGGGATTTAAATGGATGAAATTGATAAATTGGAAAAAGAAATAATTCATAGCAAGGTAGAAAGTTTTCCTCTCAAAGAAGATGTACTAAAGATATTAAAAGAAGAGAATATGCCTTTCGAAGATCAGAAGTATAATGAATTAATACTTTTATTGGAATTTAAAAAAATTGAAAAAAATGTTGGAATTATCAAAGGAGAATACTATCAAAAAGACAAATTGGAGTATAGGGGATCTCTTTTATTGCCACTTAATGATAAAAACGAGGCTAATCCATCTATTTTTGATAATCTTGACATCAATGAATCTAGATTTTTTGGTTTCACTTTAGACTCTAGGGAACCAAACCTCTCTGAAAAGGCAATTAATTTCTTCAAACGTAGTTTTGAAGATGCTACTATACAAAACTTTATTCCTTTCGCAGGCGGATCTAGGAAAGAATAGTACAACTATAATTGTTTGGTGCTTATCTTGCAAACTAGTAAGAATAAAGATCAAGAAATTGAAGATATAGTTGATGAAATTATATACAATATTGACAATGCTAATCAGTCTAAATGGCATTATATTTTTGATTTTATTTTGATAATAATGATACCATTTCTACCAAAATATCCCTTTTGGAAAAATCGTAACTATATGGACTATTCATTTAAAATAACTCTACTTGTTCTTATTTATTTTTCTTTATTGCTCAATATCTTTGATTTTTGGTATCAAAATACTGTATCCATCATAAATATAGTTCTAATTTTGTTTCCTTTATCCACTTTATTTTATTGGGGATATAAATTTTATAAACATAGGTCAAGTTGGGTTACCTATAAGATATTTGATTATCTTATTTTTTTAAATTTAACATCCATATTCATATCTATAATTATTACATCTCTATTTTTTTCTTTTTTCTTGAGAGATTTATTTTTTAAAAATATAGTCTTAATAGTTTTACCCATCTTAATAATTCTTTTTTCTATGTCTGGAATATTTTATATTAAACCCCTAAGAAAAAGATTAGGATATCAATTCAAATTTGTTAAATACTACCCTAATCTAATTTTAGCTATTACTTATTCAATATTTAAATCTGGAACAAAACTATGTAGTAAAGAAAAATTTGATGACGATTGCATAAAAGAGATAATAGATCGCAAAGATGTCATATATGGAAATGATTTTATTACTATTTTAGGGATGGAATTACAAAAAGATATTGAGTACTTAACTATACTCAATAAAGAACTTGAGAATTCTTTAGATTATCCTATTGATGAATTGTCAGAAATATTGGAATTCATGATAGACCATTATTATCATATAGATTACGAAAGAAACTCTTTGAGTAAATACTTAGACATTGATCCGATGTTGGGGAAAAAGGATATCAAAAGATTCGTTGATAATGTAATAAATATGATCTTCTTTTACTGTGAGCCAAATATCAAAGAAGGATTATTAGCATTAATAAATTCTCAATTTAAAGTCTTAAATGGTGAAATTCCAGATGAAACTTTTGACCATTTTGTATCTCAGTTAATCCAAAGAGAAAAGCATAATTTGTCATCTATCAAAACTATATCAGAATACTCTTATCTTTACGCTTCGAGATTGCTTAGTGTTACAAATGTAATTATTTCAATCTTAATAGTATTATTAACTATATTTTCTATTTGGTTAATAAGAAAAGGTGTTTAACAGATTGTCCATCATCAATGTTTAAAATAAAACACGAATGTATAATTTATTTCATATAATTAGGCTTATACGCAACCCATGGTGGATCAAAATGAACATGTTTAGTCTAATCCCAAGAAAAGAGTTTCCTGATGATCTTTTAGCAAAAATCCAGAAAGAAATCCAGAACTTTGAAGACTATCTCAAAAGTTTGGGCCAAAACGTCAATTTTTAAGATTTTATTGGGAGGTAACATGCCTAAGACTCCACTTGAATACTGCCCAATCTGTAACTGCTTCTATTATGACATCACAGAAAAAAAGCTCTGCCCACATGAAAAAGATTACCCTCATGCAGAAATTAACGAGCCATTTATAAATAAGGCCAAAATAATTGACCATTCCGTGAAAATTGGAATTCTATATAAACAATTCCAATCCTGGTGGAATTAATATATCCTGATATGCTAATTTCTGGATTTATAACATATTATGGCATCTCTTACCATATTGTCATATAAAGTAAACATATGTAACATTTTCTAAACAAAGTAAGGTAAATTTAAATATTTCTTATATAAAATTATTTTATGAAAAACAATGCAAAAAAATTTGATATAAAAAATGAACTTCCAATCTATTCTTTGATTTTAACTATTATTTTTCTGTTATTATATTCTGTTTATTGGTTTTATAGTGTTCTTGTTAAAACAATCGATATTATTGGTATCTTGGGTATAAATTTATATGGCCTTAGTTATTATGATTTGCTAGATAAATATCATTGGTTATGTTCTGCCATAATACAAAGCAATTCGGCACTGATTGGATTAACTCTTGTAGTTATAGGATTACCTTTAATTAATCGCACAACACAATTAAAAAAAAGAGATATTCGGGTAAGCATAATCTATCCTTTTTTAATGGCAAGTTTTATTTTGGCCATGACTACTATTTTTGCTTTATTTAGTTTACTTGAATATCACCAAGATTATGTCATTGCGTATACAAATCTACTTGTCTTTATGGAAATATTTTGTTTAGTATTTCTCGGTATCGGAATATGTAAACTTACTTTTTATATTATTGGCAATGATGTTGAAAGTAAATCATAATTTCTAGACAAACAATCTCGGCTTTGCCCTTTCATAATCATCCTTGTGTTCTCATGGACATAACCTTCAGTAGTTTTAATGTTTGAATAGCCCATAGACGAGAAGTATTTATATACTTTTATTCAAAGAGTATTATTGAGAGAATACCTACACCAAGGGTTCTCTTCAAAGGGAGACCTTTGAGAGTAATTAGATAGAATATATATTAGCATGTCAATGTGAAGGGAGTTTTCTCTTCACATTTTTTTAATGTGTTTTGATTGACTAATATCTTCATTGAATAATCAAGTTGGCATGAAGGTGAATATGTATGAGTACATCAGATAAAATCATTATTATAAGCGAAAAAGTGTCAAAAGACTTGGCTTTGAGGGGCATAGCAGATGCGCTATTTGATGATATTGAATCTCTAACAGAAAGTGCTGTAGTTATAGATTTCTCAGAAGTTACCTCAATCGCAAGATCATTTGCTCATCAATATTCCCTTAGGAAGAAGTCCTCAAAGAAGGATATCTCAGAGATAAATATGCCCATTAATATCCGGAAAATGTTTGATATTGTAGAGAACAAATACGAAAAGACAAAGCTGATTGAAATCGGCTCAGTCAAACCTATAGTAGTTTAGATCGCCCTACTCTGAGGAATAATATTCCTTTATACTAAATCTTTATATCTGGCCCTAATTTTAGAGCCAATCTTTTCCTATTTTGGACTGATTATAAAAACACCCACTATGCCCCAATAATATTTAAATAAGAAAATACAAAGTGAAATTTATGGGAGAATCCTTTAATATAGAAATAAATCCAAAAACACTGGCTTATGCAATAGATAATTCAGGGTACACTCCAGAAGAGCTAGCGGATAGCATAAAATCAAGATTTAAAGTTAAATATTTCGATAATGAATACTTAATGAATATATTAAAAGGTGCAATATCTCCTAAATATACTGACTTAAAAAAAATCGACTCTTTTCTCAAAAGAGGAGTTCCGTATTACTTTTTATCTAATCCCCCAAAAGATAGGTTATTCGTCAAATTTAGAAATAAATACCCCGACTTTAAACTTTCGCCAAGCTTAGAAATCAAATTAAGAAAGTATGAGCTTCTTAGAGAGGACATAAAAGATCTATGTAATCTAGAAAACATTCCTTTTGAGAGAACTCTTTCTATTTACACTTTAGACGATAATCCCATAGAAGTTGCACATGAACTCAGAAATATATTAAGCTTTGATAATATAGATGTAAAAAATCTAGAGTCAAAAGACGTATTTAAGAGTATAAGAGAAAAAATTGAAGATAAATTAATTTTTGTTTTTAAGGATGATTTGGAATTCTTAAGAGGTTGTATTTTTATTGGAGATAATTTACCTACTTTGATATTAGTCAACTCAACAGAAGACAAGAATGGGGAAATTTTTACTTTACTGCATGAATTTGCTCATTTTCTACTAAATAACGAAGAAATCGACGTTGACATCTCAAAATATGAAACTGACCCAAAAGTTGAAAAATGGTGCAATAGTTTTTCTTATCATTTCATGATGAAAGATGAAGATGAATCAAAAGAAAAATTTATTGGTAAAACTAAGGAGAAACTATTAGATAGTTCTTATTTAACCCACTTATCTGATAAGTATAAGATTAGTAAGCTGGCCTTTGTTTACAGATTCTATTTACTCAAGCTAATTTCGTCAGAAGACTATCATAATTATACAAATAGATTCCCCTATAAACAGAAAAGAACTTCTGGCAAAAGCGGGGGAGGAAATTATTATCTCACCTTAAAAACACGATTAAGCAATAAGTTTACCTCATTAGTTTACAGAAATTATATCACAGGAAATATTTCAACTTATGAAGCGTTTAATTATTTGCATGTCAAAGATCATGCAAGAATGAATGATTTAGTAGAGGTGTAGTCTTTGGATAAATACGTGGTAGACACCTCAGCTTTGATATCTGCAAAAGATTATTATCCGCCCGATAATTTTTCTAGTTTTTGGGATTATTTGCATAGACTGAATCTTGATAATAAATTGATTATTCTAAAAAAAGTAAAAGAAGAGCTAGCCGAAGGTAACGATTATCTTAGCAATACTTTTTTTCGGGGTAAAATAATTACAGATGACGAAGATCAAGAAACTATCGAAAATCTAAGATTCATTGTTAACAGATTAGAAGAGGACAATAAAGGCGGATTTCAAAAATGGCTAATAGGAGCAGACCCCTATATCGTAGCTTATGCGTATAAATTAAAAAAGCAATTTGCCAATGGAGTCATATTGCTCACAGGTGAGGAAGAAAAGGGAAATATTATCAAGATTCCTTTTGTATGCCGTAAGTTTGATATACCTTTTGGGAAGATACCAAAATTAATTACTGAAGAAAGAATTAATTTTTCCTTGATTAAATAATCCTTGTTTGATAACATATAAAAATTCAAGGCCATAAAGATCCAAAATATGTATAATTTGATTTCTCAAAATATTTTAAAAAAATTAAAATAATTTTTCTATTCCTTCATTTACTTCCAACTCTCTTCCGGAAAAGTATCCCCATTCCTCCGTTGTTCCTAAAACTAGGCCGTAGTAGATTATGTCGTTTTCTGGCTTTCCGTTTATAATTGAGCCTCCTGTCTCGTCCTCTACTCTTCTAATTTCAGAAACTTCAGTTGCAAGCCAAGCCCAGCCTGTTTGGCTCTTCCAAGCTGCTATTATCTCGTTCCCTTCAACAAATTTCTTTCCGTTCATTTCAATTATTGCTGCCGTTTTGCATCACCTGAATCTATTCTCTAAAGACTGGACTAATACATTGTCATAGAATAGATCTAGAATTACGGCCATATATTGGCCCTATTTTTAAGGACAGTCCTATGTATTTTATTGGCCAGCTAAATTACCAAAAGGAATATAAATAAGTAAGATAATCTTACTTTATGACTACAACTACCGTAAACTCCAAGGAAGAGTTCACCCGTGTAAGCTCTAAAGGCCAGATTGTCATCCCCAAGGACATCAGAGATAATCTAAACATCCAGGAAGGGGATCTGTTGGCTGCAGTTTCTGAAGAGAACTTTATCATCTTGAAAAAAATCGACCCAAAAATTACTGAAGAGGAGAAAATACTCCTCAAGAGAATCAAAGAGGCCTGGGACAGCATAGATAGGGGCGATTACAAAGAGATGGAAGGAAGCGAACTCTTAAAGGAAATGAAGAAATGGTAAGGGTAATCTATTCTAAGGAATTTGAGCAGGACGTCAAAAAGGTCCGTGATAAGGCCGTAAAAGAGCGAATGATAAAACAAGTTGAGAAGATCTTGAAAAATCCCGAGATTGGAAAGCCCCTTCGATATAATCTAAAAGGTGAAAGATCAGTTTACGTTTCTCCATATAGATTGGTATATGCCTTAGTGGATGACAAGATATTTCTTCTAAGATTTAGGCATAGAGAGGATGTTTACGAGTGATGGCGCCTGGCCTTATTTTTAAGGCCAATTTCTTAAGAAGAAGCAAGACCCATAAATTCCAGAATTACCTTTATCCCAAGTGCCTTACTTGCAGCTATCAAAATAAACTCTTTATTTTTAACAATATCATTGTAATCTGTGGTAAAAAAGTAAGGCATTATAGGATTATCTTTGACTGCCCACAAGATAGAATTACTCAATATTCTAGCGTCATTTCCCAGGATTTCATATGGTTTGCCAGTTTTATCAGATAACTCATTATGGATTGATTTTTTCACAGTATTGAATTTACTATCGTTATGGTAGTTTTTTTCAATGGCAAAGGTAAAAAATTCTTTTGATTGGAGTTCAATTGTCCTCTCAATCCTTGATCGCAATCCAATCCTCTTTATTCTATCGATCTTTTTGTGATCAAACTCTTTTTTTACCTCAAGGCAGTAAAAATATTTATTAGAGGTGAGAGGATATTTTTGAAAATGCATGCTGCAGCTTCTAGAAAAGGAATCTGGAAGGCTATATGCTATGAGAATTCCGGTGTCACAAAAGAATTCCATATTTTTCTCCTACGACAAAAGTGCCTTTTCTATCTCTTTGATTTCTTCTGGTTTAAGGTTAGAGCATAGTTTTTTGGTATATTCCATCATCTCTTCATGGGAGAGCCACAACTGCTCCTTTCTTAGATTTGACTCTAATTCTTCAAATTTTTTCCTTAATGCAGAAACTTCTTTATTCTTTGAGTTTGTGAAAATTTTGAGTATGGCTTCTCTGTTAGGGCCAGTTAATGTTTCTTTGTAGGGGGTTAAGAAACTGTATAGTCTGTCATGTAGTGATGTTAATTCTTTTATGTACCCGGCAATTTTCTCTTTACTTTTATTGTATCTAAGGCTAACAAAAAGCCCTTCTAGAATATCTGTAAAATCACAGAATGCCTGGTAGACTTCTTCGTCTTTTACGTGGTTCAACTGATTATAATATTCAGTGATATCGTTTTCTATTTTTGTTAGATAATTATCGTCAATATTTAACCTTTGGATATCCTTAGATAAATGATTAAGATCCAAAGTAAATTTATAATAGGTGCTGTAAAACTTTCTGTATTCTTTTGGGCTAATTACTCTATATACCCACTCATAGAATTTTTCAGTTGCTCCTAGGAAGATACCCTTGAATTCATTTATGGTCATATCGATAATTTTTTTCTGTTTATCTGTAGACTTAATGTTTTCAGATACATAGTCTTCTAGGCTCAGAACATTTTTATCAGAAAGAATTTCGAAGGCTTTTTGACAGTAGTAGCCGTTTCTGTACCATCCGTAAGTAAGGCCATTATACCCTACCTTCTGGGCCATCAGGACAACGAATTTTATTAATCTAGTTTTTTGAAGTATCTCTCGCTCTTTCTGGTCACGGATATTAAATTTCAGAGAATCTAGGGCAAATTTGATAAATTCTTCTTCAGAAAACATACTAAAATCAACAAGATCTGCCACTTTCAAACTAAGCCCCCTATACTATAAAAAATACCCAATGATATATTTCTTAACTAAATACTATATAAAAGTATAGTGCTTGCTTGTGTTTTTTATATTCATAGATTAAGGATCATAAGGTCTAGATTATTCCCTCTTGATGATAGAATTTTGATTTAAGTTCCTGGCATAGAGATATGTTATCACGTTATTGACAATTGGCCCTATTTTTAAGGCCAATACTAATGTTTAAAATAAAACATATATGCATAATATATTCGCATAATAGTTGTTATACGTATAGTTGGCCCTAATTTTAGGGCCAGATACTATTAAACGAATCGGCCTTTTCTTTTAATAGAAGTTGGGAATGCTAAAGGATCCTTTAATAGATGAAATATATCTAAATGAGATATATCATATTGTGTTTATAGAAATCAATATTCTTGACCGTAATCCTGATACTCCCGCATTGTTCTTCCAAATCCAGGGCGACCATCCCTATAGTAACCTTTTCTGTTAACGCCAAAGTTATTATATCCTTCTCTGTCATAGCCTTGTCGGTCATAGCCATCTTTGTTGTAAGGAGTTCCTGTGTCCTTGTGAATGCCTTCTCTATTGAAACCATTCCTATTGTAGCCATTTGTGTCGTATCCTTCCATATTATATCCTCCTCTGTCATACCCTTGTCGGTCATAGCCATCTTTGTTGTAGCCATATCGATCATACCCATCTTTGTCGAATCCATCAAAGTCAAATCCATCTTTATCGATATTTTGAAAATTGAATTTTCTACCTGTATACCTATGGAGGCCCTCTCGATTGAATTCATTTTTATCAAAGCCTGCTTTAGAGTACCCTTCTCTATTGTATCCTTGTCTATCATATCCCTGGGCGTCATAGCCATCTTTGTTGAATCCATCCTTATTGAAGCCAGATATATCAAAAACTTCTGCATTCTTAATGATCTCTAAATCCACATTGCATATTGGGCATTTTTCTAGCTTCATGACAAATTTAATACCACAACTTGGACATTTCTTGTCTAGAGAATCTAACATCATATCTCCTTTGCATAATTAATTTGGACAATATTCATACATATAGACATATAAAAATACTGTTCTTAATTTATAAAAATATGGAAAAAAATAGGGAAAATAGGGAAAAATTAATTTTTTCCATTTTGGCCCTAAAAATAATGCCAACATTATTGTTTAATAGTAATCTTTTGAATTAATAGTAAATTTTATATTATTTCTTATCTCTTTTTATGCATGTCCTTAGAATTAAGGCAATGGCAAATTGAAGCATATGAAAAATTTATTGAAAATGATTGTCGGGGCATAATCAAAGTTGCAACAGGAAAAGGTAAAACACGATTTGCCATACATTGTATTCAAGAATTGAAGAAAATACAAGAAAACTTAAGGACATGCATTGTTGTTCCTACAATTGATTTGATGCACCAATGGAGAAAGGAACTTATAAGTCAAGGAGTCCATTTTCACGAAATAGGATTTTATTACGGCGAAGAGAAACAAGCAGATAGGAATATAGTTATTTTTGTTCAAAATTCTGCATCTACTTATCTTAATGATGTGCATTTTTTTAATAGTTTTAATTTCATGATAGCAGACGAGTGCCACCATTACGGAACAACAAATGCAAATGAAATTTTTAAAAATAATATCCCTTTTAGATTAGGACTTAGTGCAACGCCTGAAAGACATAACGATCCTGACGGAACAAAAAGAATTGAAGATGGTATTGGTCCAATTATCTACAAAAGAAGTCATTTTGATGACCCGGATGAAGTTCCGCCTTTGATTATTAATAGTATATTTGTAGAATTAATGCCTAAAGAATTAGATGAGCATGAGAAATTAACTACAAATATTAATGATCTTAATTATAGAATTGAAAAAATAACTAGAGGTAGAATAAAAAGAATCCATAAAGATTATTTGGAGAAAATACAGAAACTTGCAAAATCTGAAGAATCTAAAGGGCATAAAGAAGCAAATATATTGATGGGATTGTGGACAAAAAGGCTGGACATCTTATACAAAGCGACGAACAAGAAGCCTTTGATAAAAAAATTAGTTGATATGGAATTAGATAATAAAATTATAATATTCAATGAAAGAATTGATTTTTGTGAAGATCTAAAAGAAATGCTTGAAATCGCTTATGGCCATATACCTGATTTTAAGGTATTTATGCTTCATAGCAAATTAAGTGGCCGGGATTGGATTCTAAGTCAATTTAATAAGGCAAGTAGAGGTGTATTGATAGCCCCAAGATTGATAGATGAGGGGGTTGATGTTCCTGATGCATCCACTGCCATAATTTCTGCGTTCTCCGGATCACCTCGACAAACAATTCAAAGATTTGGGAGGATACTGCGCAACTCTCCAGGTAAGGATTTGGCAACTATATATTATTTAGTTATCGATGACATAGAAGAAAAAAAATATTTTTATGTATTAAAAAAATCTGATTATCTTGATCTTGCCAAAAGAGGCGAGTGGCTAACTTATAAAAATGGAAAACTAAATAAAAATCCTTTTTATAAGATGCCAATAAACAAGGACACCGAAAGTTATAACGAAACATCTAGAGACCAATCTTTCGAACAGATAGATAAATTTGATGAAGAAGACTTAGACAAAAAATATATTTTGTATATAGAATTAAAAGAAAAGGAACCTAACTTTAAAGGTAGTAAATATCGAAAAAGTATATACGAAACTATTCTAAATTTTATTGAAACTAATCAGCTTGATTTGTCTAACAAAGAGGGGAACGAAAATACATTTGATTACTTAACAAAACTTACTGATCCAAAGTATCCAGTGCACAATTTTTCTCCGGAACTATATAATTTTTTAAAAGAGGAATTATTGAAAAATAATCTTAAACCATACTATGGTCATTTTCAGAATGAAGGATTAGATGAATTATTGGATAATCCAGAAGAGGATGAAAGCAGATCTGAGGAGTATGATGGCCGGGGATTTGATAAAGAAGGAATTCATAAAATAACAAAAACAAAATATGATGAATATGGTTACGATAAGAATTGGATAGATAAAAAAGGTTTTGATTGGAAGGGCATTCATGTAGAAACAGGAACAAAATATGATCTAGAAGGATATGACAAAGAAGAGTATGATAGATACGGTTTCAATAAAGAAAATAAGCATAAACATACTAAGGAAAGTTATGACTCGTTATATAAATCAAGAGAACAATGTATTGAAGATGAAGAGAAACTATTACGAGAGTATAATCTAAAAAAGAATAATCAATAGAAATCTGAATTAGAAAGAATTATGGCCCTAATTTTAAGGCCAATATTTTCCCTATTTTCCCTATTTTTTTCCATATTCTTATATATAGGGAAAAGACAAATAATAAATTGAATTTATACATAAAAACGGAGGGAGAAAATGAAAAAGATTGTAGCAATAGTTTTTGGATTAATATTCGTTTTAGGAACAGTAGGCATGGCAAGTGCAGCAACACAAGAGGTCATAGTTAGAGAGATGTGCAGGGGTGGGCCGATAATATCCTATGGGGTATACGATGCAAAGACAAATCAAAGAGTAACTGTTATAGAAGCAACTGGATTTAGTAATCTTATAGAACAGATAAAGCAGTATGAAAAGGACAACGGAGTAAAGCTCTTTTGGAACTACTACACTAACAAAAAAACAGAACCGGGATCTGGAGTCTTTATAGGGGACTGTAAATAATCTTAATTTCCTTTTCCTTATTTTTATTCTTAAAAATATAAAGAAAATAAATTAAGAATAAAGATCTAATTATTTTTCTTTTCTTTATTCTTTTCTAGAATTTTTAATATTTGTGGCATAGCTTTTAGTCTTACAGTAGACTCTCCACCTATCCCGTTAACAAGCCCCCATCCCTGTTCGTATTTAGAATAGCCAAGGCTTGTTGCGCCCATTGTTATTCCTCTTTTTACCATTGATGGACTGTACCCTGGATGCCTTGATAAGATGTATCCCGCAACACCTGCAACATACGGTGCAGATGCGGAAGTCCCAAAGAAGCTTCTACCTAAATTACGATCTAAATTTCTATTTCCACTTGAAAATCCGTAGACAAGACTTGAAGTTCCATCTGGCCCAATAACATCAGGTTTTTGCCTTCCATCTGAAGTTGGCCCTCTAGAACTGAAATCTTCAAGACCATAGCTAGAAGGGTTCCAATATGTTGCGCCCACAGTAATAACTTTCTCTGCGGTAGCGGGGTCAGTGAGGCTCATTGCAGAAACCCTATCGTTTGGCAATCCAGTGAAGTTTCCTATTTCCGCACTGGTGCTAAAAATGTGGATGCCCAAAGGAATAAAATAATTCCCTGTAGCGGAATATGTCCAGTTATCAATGGCTATCCCATACCAGCCAGATACCAAAGGAGTGTAACTGATTTTTTCCGTTGGGGAAAGAAATGCACCGCTTTGTTGATCATTAATAGATGAACTAACAGTCCCATCTCCTAAGAGAACAAGGTATAGATCTAAGTCCTTTCCAATTGTATTGGCATAGTTGTTCCAATTCATATAAAAAGAATAGCTTTGCCCTTCATACAGGTAGACTGGGAGATACTCTGCACCTGATGGAAACTCCATAAGTCCATCGCCATCAATATCTGTGAAACCGACTCCGTAATAATGATTTTTTGCAGAGTTACCTGCAGAGTTTACCCAAACAATTCCAGAATCTACAGCCCTATTAGCGATTTCATTAATTGTACCAGTGCCATCGTAAAAACTATAATTAAACCAACCTACTGAGTGAGAGATTATCCGGACATTGTTCTGTTTTGCCCAAATTACAGCTGCTTCTAATTGAGCTGGGGTATACACCTTGTAAAGATGAAGCTTTACTCCAGGTAAAGTTGCCACAATAATTTCTGCACATGCTACCCCATGAGAACCTTCTCCGGGGTTAGTGAATCCCGTTCCAGTAAAATCCTTAGTTTCAACTACATAAGGCGAAACAATCTCATTTACATTCCAGTTCTCAAATTGCAAGTCAATGACGGCTATATCACATGACCCAGGATTGCCCGCTTTGATATACCTTACACCTTCTATATTCACAAAAACAGCTTGAACTATAGGATAACTTATGTCCTCCACTCTTTCTACAAAATCTAAGTTTCTAACTTTATTGATGCTATCTAAAGGAACTAAAGCTTGCCATACTTTTCCGTAATTAAGCTCGATATAGCAGCCGTGTTTCTCAAGTACATTTGAAATATCAATTTTCCATTTTGGTGTATCGTCAGATTTAGAAATATTTCCTTCCATGCCCACCGCTGAATCTTTTAGGATTATTGAAAGCCTAGCTTTATTTCCGATTATCTCAGAATAATTATCTGTATTCTTGTTTCTACTAATATCGATTTTAAAGTCTTTTATATCAGGAAAGTTTTGACTTTCTCCAAATACTGGAGCTACAGATAATATAACTATGGCCATTATTATGATTGATATCTTTTTACACATATATTAACCACCCCTAACTTCATATGATAAAAAATAGAACACATTATTAATATATAAATTTATCCAATATTGATTAGCAATAACTAATAATAAAATATATGATAGTAAATATAATAAAAATGGATAAAAGAATTAGGTAATTTAAAAATACAGTTTGTTGCAATGAACTGCGGATGCTCAATTAACTATCACGCATATGAATGCATCAAAAATGTAATTAGGTATTCTAAACAATTTTTCAAACTTTAAGAACATTGAAGTAATCATAGTTAATTAAGTTGAACTTTATGATTTTGCTAATTTTTTTAAGGCCAGATCCTATTAAACGAATTGGCCCTATCTTTTAACAGAAGTTGGGAATGTTAAAGGGTCGTTTAATAATACCAAGTGAAAACTTATTATTAATCACCTTTTCTTTGTAACTCAAATGCCTTTTTTCTCATTTCAGGATTTGAATTAATAATTTCCATCATTTCCATAAAAGTGTTTAATCCTTTAAGTAAATCAACATTGTCTGCTGCCATTTCAAAGAATTCTTTTCTTACTACTTTACTGTGTTTTTCCAACTCGAATATTTTTTCTTCCTTTAGGGGCATCCCGCAACGATAACAATACTCTGAAGAAGGGCCACAGTTCTCCTTGCATCTTGGACATGCCACAGGTCTTATCTTCTCTTCTTCCGGCCTATCTTCAGTTTTTATTCCATATACCTTACTGTAAATGGCCTTATCAATATCCCTCCCTGAAAGATGGACATATACCTTTGGCATACCTGAGCCAAGCTGCCATCCAAGGTAGTGGCACATTTCAGACTCGGTCAATTTTGAGGCCAGGTGAGTTGCCCTTGTATGTCTTAATATATGTGGGGTAACTTTCTTTTGGATTCCAGATTTCTTTACAGCTCTTTTAATTATGTTCATGTATGATTCATAAAATAAGGGCTTGCCATAATTTTTATTCCCAGTACCTATAAATAATGATTCATTTGGATGAGGATTTGGGTGTATTTGAACCCAGTTTTTTATATATGGTTCTGCCATGACAAAGGGCACTAATCTTTCTCCGGTTTTTCCCCTGACCTTTGCCTTGCCACCGAAGTTGTTGAAGGTTAGGTCCTTGAAAGTAATTGAAGCAAGTTCTCCGATTCTAAGGCCTCCATCATAAAGAAGTGCAATAGCGGCTTTATCACGGGGATGCATTGCCGATTCAATTAGCAAAAGCACTTCATCCTTAGTAAGTACATCTGGTTTTCTAGGATGCTTTCTTTCACCTTTTAATGACTGAAGGTCTTTCCAATCGTCACCCTTTTGCCATTTGAAAAACTTTCTTAATGTTCTTCTGTATTCATTTTTAGATGATTCAGATATGTCTTCTACTTCCACTTTTTCTAAGACTTCTATTATGTCTTTTGAGTTCCATTCTGTAAAATCTTTATCCTTGTATCGGATACAAATCATTCTAAGGTCTACCATGTATCGAAGTGTTCTAAGTATCCCAATCCTAGAGGCTATGAGAAAACTTTTAAACTCCTTGATGGATTGTTTATTGATGTCAGATATAGAGGACTTTGACAAGCGCTCTTCTTCTTTGAGCAGAATCATTTTTTCCTTATATATCCCCATAAATTAATAAAAGATTGATTAAGACTTATACATTATCTAAAGGCATTTGTAATAAAAAAAATGGCCCGGCGACCGCACTTCTTTTTATTACCAAATCAACCTTCGTTTTCTTCTATTGCGCCCCTTCTTTTAAGAAAAGGGTAGATCTGTTCAATTCCAGTGATATATTTCTTTAGATATTTCTTAAGATCACGATAATAAATTATAATTACTTTTTTACCGGAAGATTGAAGTTCTTTCACATATCGTTTGAAAAGATAAGTCCCTTTTTTATCAAAATCAGTTAATACTATGACATCTTTTTCAGAAATATTGTCAATAACATCGAAAATATTATTTTGAGAAACAGCAATAATCTTATTCCTAATCCCAAGATTTACCAGAGACTCGATATCTTTTTGCCCTTCAACTATTATTACTCCTTCTTCTTCCTTTAATCTATTTAGGATATCTATAGCATTTTCAACATCTTCTTCGATAGACATCAAAAAATCTATTCAATTTATTATTTATAATCTTAATTAATTATAGTTACACAAGATAATTTATATGTTGGACGGCGAGGCCATCCATTAATAAGTTTTATAAGTTAGGAATTTCTAATTTTGACGAATAAATATTCTAAAAATATTGGGTGTTTGTATGGTATCAAAAGAAGAAATTCTTGAAGGGTTGGCAAAGGCTGTTATAGATGGCGATGAAGTAAAAAGTGAAGAACTAGCAAAAAAATCTCTTGAACTTGGAGTAGATCCTTACGAAGCTCTGATGAACGGTTGCAATAAGGGTATGGCGAAGGTAAGTGACCTTTACGAATGCAAAGAGATGTTCGTTCCTGAGATACTTCTATCGGCTGACGCTATGTATGCTGCAATCGATATTTTGAAGTCCCATCTAAAGGTCGATGCTTCTGCAAAAAAGCCAGCGAAAGTAATAATTGGAGTTGCTCAAGGAGACATACACGATATAGGAAAAAATCTGGTAAAAATGATGCTTGAAGTCGCAGGTTTTATCCTAATTGATGTTGGAAAAGATGTTCCTGTGGATACATTCGTTAAAAAGGCCGAAGAAGAAGATGCAGACCTTGTTACAATTTCTGCTTTAATGACCACCAGTATGTTATATATGGAGCCAGTCATCAAAAAACTCAAAGAAAAAAATCATAAGGCACAAGTAGTTGTCGGTGGGGCTCCTATAAGTGCTGATTTTGCCAAAAAGATAGGTGCTGCTGGATACGGAAAAGATGCCGTTGAAGCTGTTAAAGTAGCCAAAAATTTAACTGGAGCGTGATAAAATGGATAAAATGTCGCCCCCTGAAAGATTTCATGCAGTGTTAATGGGTGAAAAACCTGATAGAGTGCCTGTAAATCCTTTTATTCTAGGCTTTTCTGCTAGGGTAATGGGTATGTCTTTAGGAGATTTCTATGCAGATGGAAATAAATCTTTTGAAGCTCAATTTATGTGCATGCGACTATACGGATATGAGTCGACTCCGATGTATGGATATGCTTCTTGTGGCCCATGGGAATTTGGTGGGGAAATTGGATTTCCATATGGTGAAGGACATAGCGCCCCTTATGTTAAAAAACATCCCGTGATGGAGTTAGGGGATATAGATAAACTTGAAGTTCCAGATTCAAATAAGCCAGTTGGTGGATATGTTGAAGCTCAGAAAGTATGCGACCGCTGTGTAGAAATGGGTATGCCTGCAATATTCCAAGGAGGAAGTGTTTTCACTGCTGCAGCAGTTGTTGCCGATACTTCAAAGTTCTTAAAATGGACAAAAACTGAACCTAAGTCAGCACATGCTTTACTTGATAAAGTGAGTCAGATGTATATTAATCAAATAGAATATTTTGCTAATAGGTATGGCCCAGAAAAATGCGTTGTCTTTGATGGGGGGCCTGTAGAAGCAAACACAGTTATTTCGCCACAGAAATTTGAAGAATTTGCATTTCCCTATATGATGAAGGTTCATAAAAAAATAAGAGAACTAGACATACCTGTAACTTTGATGCATCCATGTGCTGATCAAAATTTGAACATACCCTATTATATAAAATTGAGGGAATCATTTAACTGGAAAGGGATATATGCTTGGATATTCGGTCCTGAAACTCCACTTAAAACTCAAATTGAAAAATTTGGTAGTCATGATATAATTGGAGGAAATGTCGATCCGCCATCGATACAGACAAAATCATATCAAGAAGTAGTCCAACTGTGCAAAGAAAACATTGAGCAGGGAATGGACAATCCGAGAGGATTTATCTTGTGCCCGGGCTGCGAATTTCCACCTCAAGCCGAACCAATTAAACCAATGGCATTTTTAGACGCTGCGAGACAATTTGGGGTATATAAATAAATTATTATTATCTTTAATTTTTTCAAACATCAGGTGATTTCTATGGTAGATTTGACTCTAAAAGAAAGACTAAAAAAAACATTGAATGGCAAAAAAGTTGATAAAGCCCCTGTTTTAGCCGTTACCCAAACAGGAACAAAAGATCTAATGAATCTGACTAAATACTATTGGCCGGATGCTAATTGGAATCCAAAAGCATTAGCAGAGCTTGCAATAAGCGCTCATAGAGAAATAGGATTTGAAGCAGTAAGAATACCTTATTGTCTTACAGTGCTATTGGAAGCTTTAGGTTGTGAGATTGAAAAGGGAGACACCACAAGACAGGCTGCAATAAGAGGTCATCCTTACAACTCGAGAAAACCTTTGCCCATAGGTCAGTTTTCAGAAGATATTCTATCAAAAGGTAGGATACCCATTATGCTGGAAGCCATTAATATAATTAGAGATAAAGTAGGAGAAAATGTTCCAATAGTAGCAGGTGCTGAAGGGCCTGCCACGATTGCTAGTGGACTTGTCGAAGTCACAACATTGATGAGATGGTTTATCCGAGAAAAAGAAGCTTTGATTAATTATCTAAAGTTTGGAGCAGATGCAATGATAGAATATGCCAATGCCTTATTTGATGCTGGTGCTGATGTTTTTGCAGTTTTGGACCCAGTGGCTTCACCTGAATTAATTAATCCTAAAGATTTTGGTAGTATGGTGCTACCAATCTACAAAGATATTTCTAATAGATTAAAAGGGGACAGCATACTACATATATGTGGGGATATCCATTCAATACTTCCTTCACTTAGAGAAAGTGGTTTTTTGGGGCTCAGCATTGAAGAAAAAACAGATATGAAAGAAGCAAAGGATATTTTAGGCGATAAATTAAGACTAATTGGAAATATTTCTTCTGCAAGTACTATGTTGAACGGCACTTATAATGAAGTCTATAAAGAATGTATAACTGCATTGGAAAAAGGAACAGACATACTTGCTCCTGGCTGTGGTCTTGCACCTTTGACTCCAATTAAAAACTGTATAGCTATGATTGACGCAAGAAATAATTATTTCAAATAATTTATCTTGAATAAATAAGGAGGAATTGGAAATTAAGATTACTATCCCCAATCTAAAAAAAGAAATAGAAGTTAAGGATAATAGAAATAATCTGTTAGATACCTTAAATGATGCCGGAATTAAGATAGAAGCCATTTGCGGTAGTAAAGGTAAATGTGGTAAATGTAAAGTAATAATTAATAATCCTGAATCTGTAAATGAGATTACTCAAGAAGAAAAGAAAGTTCTTTCTGAAGACGAAATAAAAAAAGGGGTAAGGCTCAGTTGTCTTGTAAGTGTGAATGGTGATATTAGTGTTAAAATTCCTGAATCCTCCCTCCAAAAAGAGCAAAGAATACTCTGTGAAGGTGTCTCAAAGAAAATAAAATTTGATCCATGTCTAAAGATAAAAAAAATAAAAATTCAAAAACCTGCATTGGGTAGTGAATGGAGTATAGTTGATCTTATAAAAAATGAATTGAAGGAAGAGGACCTTTCGATTGATTATCTAGCTCTGAAAAAATTATCAAAAAAATTAACATTTGAAAAGTATATTAAGATAATTGAATACAATAAGGAACTAATTGGTATTTCTGACATAGAACAGAAAATCTATGGAATTGCTGTTGATATAGGCACGACAACTGTTGTGACTTACCTTATTGATATGGAAACTGGAGAGCTTATAGATATTGAATCAATTTTAAATCCCCAGATAAGATATGGCGAAGACGTAATATCTAGGATAACTTATTCTATGAAAAATGGCGTTGATATCGTTCATAAAGCCATAGTTAATGGAATAAATTTAATGATTGGTATACTCTGTGAGAGAAATAATATTTCCTATGATTCTATTTATGAAATGACTGCTGTGGGAAATACTGCAATGCACCATATATTTCTCAATATTAACCCAAAAAGTCTTTCTGCATCGCCTTTTACACCAGTTGTTTCTAACTCAATTGATATTAAATCACAAGACATGGAAATCAAGATAAATCCATCTGGAATTATTCATTTGCTACCCATAATCTCTGGCTTTGTTGGTGCAGATACTGTGGGAGTGCTACTTGCAACTGAAATTTACAAAAAAACTGAAATTTCGCTTGCAATAGATATAGGGACTAATGGGGAACTTGTTTTAGGAAATAAAGATAGTATGTTAAGTTGCTCATGTGCAGCAGGTCCTGCTCTTGAGGGTGGACACCTTATGTTTGGCATGAGGGCGTCTACTGGGGCAATTGAAACTGTTTTTATTGAAGAAGATACTTTCAATACTTTTTACAAAACAATTAATAATGGAAAGCCAAGAGGTTTATGTGGTTCGGGGATAATTGATGTAGTATCTGAGATGTTAAGAGTTGGATTATTAGATTCAAGTGGAAAAATCTTAGAGAGAGATAATGAGCGAATAAGGAAAAATCCTTTGAATGGTCAAAAGGAATATGTGATCGAATGGAAAGAGAATACAGAGACAGAGAAAGATATCGTTATTACGGCGTCAGACATTAGAGAAATTCAGTTGGCCAAAGGTGCTATAATGACAGGTATAAATATTCTTCTTGAAAAATTAAAAATTACAGTAGATGACATAGAAAATCTTTACCTTGCAGGTGCTTTTGGAAATTATATTGATATTAAGAATGCAATAAGAATTGGCCTTATACCAGATATTCTATTAGATAAGATTAAGCCAGTTGGAAACGCCGCAGGGGAAGGTGCAAAGATGTCTCTTTTGTCAAAAGAAAAAAGAATTGAGGAAAATATTATTAATAAAAAAATAGATTATATTGAGCTTGCTGCTGAAAAAGACTTCAATGAAGAATTTGTAAAATCACTAAGATTTCCGTAGTTAGAGAAATTACTTTTCAAAATATATTACTAATTATTTCTAGAAATTAAATAAAATAGAATATTATTTTTTGAGCATATTTGATAGCACGTTTGTGTATAAAGCAAGAATAGTTTCAAAGTCGTCTTCTTTTACATTATCAGGGACTAGTGAGTTAGCAGCGACTATCTTAAGTATCAATGACTTTAACATTCCTTTTCTGATGTCCTCTATCTCAGCAGGCGTAAGCTCATAGTTTACTTCTTTTGCTGCAATTCTTATGCCTTCTCTATCACTCTCTGCGATCTCTTCAGGTGATGGCTCTCCCTGAATTACTACATTATCGATGTCTTCATCTTCCATTGCCTCACCAATGAAACCTAATACCAAAAAGTTTATTAATCTTTCTATTTTGACCTTTGTGCTGCCCCCGTAGTTTAGCCGGATAAAATATTGGCCTGCGGAGCCGAAGCGCCGGGTTCGAATCCCGGCGGGGGCGTAGTTTTATCAAATGTCTACTTCTATCCCTATACCGTTCTTCTTAGATTCATTATACGCTAGTTCAGCAGTAATAATGTCTTCTAAAGAAAATCCAACAGATTTGAAAAATGTAATATCGGAATTATCTCTTGAAATTCTTTTTAAAATTACATCAGAAATCTCCATAATATCCTCTTTGTTAATTAATCCATTTTGGAGAGGATTGACAATATCTCCGGGCTCAGAAGTTGCACCTTCAAGAGTGTCAACAAAGACTTTTGCCCTTATTACAAGTCCTTCTGGTATCTCTTGCATTGTTATTTTGTAAGATCCAATTCCATTTATGTGGGTTCCTTCCTTAATAGAGCGAGAATTAAAAATAGGGGTGTTGGAAGTAGTTGCTGTAATTAGTATATCTGAATTAGATACAACTTCATTTCCATCTTTGCATAGAATTATATCTGGATTGGTGCCAACAGTTAATCTTTGTGCAAATGAATTAAGGGAATAATCTTGTTTATCAAATGCATATATTTTCTCTATTCCAAAATGAGATAGATGAGCTTCACATGCCATCGTTCCCACTTTACCCGTTCCAATAATGCCCAAGGTCTTTGGATCATTTTTTGCCAGATACTTTGATGCCAATAAGGAAGTAACTGCAGTTCTTATATATGTTAGATAAGTTCCATTCATGATGCAGAGGGGGGCACCATTTTTAAGGGATGCTAAAACATAAATCCCCTTAGTATAAGGAAGTCTGTTTGAAGGATTATTCTCGCACAATGACACTATTTTTACTCCAGACTTGTCTAGAAAAGAGGATGGCATGAACAATACAGTTGTTTTGTTTTCTTCGGAATCTATTGCCGTTCTAAGTGGAAATTTTCCTTTTCTTTTGTATGCAACAAAACCTAATTCAAGTGCCTTGAGCACATTTTTATAATTAAGAACTGATCTAAGATCATTTTCCGAAAGAATTAACATGTTTATTATTTGGAAACAATAATATAAATAGCTATCCAAACATTTTTTAACAAAGTATGTAAATTCATTTTATGGAGAACTCCTTCTTCCCTTATGACAATTTCAGGACAAATCAAGAGGAGTTTATCCAATTTGTTCAGACAAGTCTTATCCAGAAAAAAAATCCTATAGTAGAAGCTGCTACAGGATTTGGTAAAACTATCTCTGTTTTGTCTGCGGTATTGCCCATAGCAGAAAAGTTTGGTAAAAAAATTGTCTATTGTTGTAGAACTCATAAGCAGATGGACAGGGTCATGGAAGAGTTAATGGAAGTTGGGAAGAAAGTAGAAGTATCTGGCATTTCAATAAAGGGTAGAAATTCTATGTGCCTTCACCCAACTATTGTTAACAATGAAATGGACACCTCGATGGCACTTCACGTTTGTAGATTGCTAAGAAAAGAGAATAAATGTGAGTATTATGAAAATATGAAAGAAAAAGAGGATAGGGCTTACGAGATTGAGGTAAGCCTTTCACAAAAACCTTCTTTATCCCAAGATGTAGTAACACTTTGTATTGAAGAAAATATGTGCCCATATGAAGTAGTGAAAGGTATATTGCAAAACGTTGAAGTGATTTCCTGTAGTTATATGTATATTTTTCACCCCGAAATAAGAGATAATTTCCTTGAGGGTATTGGGGCAACACTTGATGACATCATTTTAATTCTTGATGAAGCCCACAACCTTTCGGATCTTGCAATAAATCTAGGCTCGGACCAGCTTTCAATATATTCAATTACCGCTGCGATAAATGAGTCGATAGAATTTGAAGAATCTGCTGTCTCAGAATTTCTAAATAAATTTTATGATGTATTTCTAGAGTTAGAAAATGATTTTAAGTTAGAATCAGAAGATGAGGCCATCATATCCTATCAAGACCTTTTCACAAGATTAGAGGGTTTAAAGGGTCCTTTTGTCTCAAAGAGTTTTGAAAAGACTCTTTTTGATCTGATTGTATATATGAAGGGTGTTGGGGAAAAAGTTCAAAAGACTCGTCTTAAGAAGAATAAGATGCCAAGGTCCCACATCTTTAGAATAGCATCATTTCTTGAAAATTGGTTTAATGCAAGAGGGAATCAGGGTTATTGCTACATATGTGAAAAAACTAAATCAAAAAAAGATGAAGATACCTTAAAACTTGGGATATTGTCTCTTGACCCAAGACCAATAACTAAGCAGGTTTTAGATTATGCATTTGGTGCTGTTCATATGTCAGGGACCCTAGAGCCCCTTGATGCTTACTCAGATATTATCGGCATAAACAATCCAGCTTTCAAGGTATTTCCTTCTCCTTTTTCACCTTCAAACATAAAGGGTATGGTTACCAAAGGAGTAACAACAAAAGGGGCTCACAGAAATGAAGAAATGTATAAGAAAATAACGCTCAAAGCAATAGATGTTATCCATTCTGTGCCTGCAAACGTTGGAATATTCTGCTCTTCATATGAAGTTGTTGATGGTCTACTTGACTCAGGGATAGCTTTGATGTCTGATAAGCCAGTGTTTATGGAAAGGCGAAACATGGACTCCAGAGAAAATGATAGTTTAGTCTCTGACTTCAAGCATCACTCTGGAAAGCAAGGCGCAGTCCTATTGGGAGTAATGGGTGGTAGAAACGCCGAGGGTGGAGACTACCCAGGTAATGAGATGAATACAGTAATAATTGTTGGTGTGCCTTATGCCAGACCCACGCCAAGGATAGAAGCGCAGATAGAATACTACCAAAAGGTCTTTTATGGAAAAGGAAAGTACTATGGTTATTATCTGCCAGCCCACAGAAAATTAAGTCAAGCGGCAGGTAGAGCCCACAGACTTCTTTCAGATAAGGCGTTAATTGTCTTCCTTGATGAAAGAGTCGCTAATAAATTTGTCTCAAAAGATATACCCAAATGGATAAGAGATAGCCTTGAATATATCCCGGACTCAGAAGAAATCCTAAAGGAAAAGGTAAAAGAGTTCTTTGAAAATCACATAGATAGATTTAAAAGTTAGGTAAAAGCGTATAGGTAGGGATTGAATGAAGGAAATTGATTGCCCTGTATGTCTAGAAGTTATAGAGTTTAAAGAAGTCAAGGATGGATTAAACATTGAGTGTCCATTCTGTGGTGAAGAGCTCATTCTAATCAATTTTGAAGAAGAATGGGAGCTCATTGAGAAAGAAGAGATATTGGGATGGTACGAAGAGGAAGAAACCTTTGAGGACAACCTCGAAGAAGACCTTATTTACGACAATTAATCCCATTAATCCTGTGGTGATTTGGTGGGAGACTCGACATCATTTAATGAAGAAATAAATAATCTATTTTTAGAAAACAATCTTATACTTACTGTTAACTCCGTCCAAAGTTTATCTTTAATCGAAAAAAAAAGGTATACAGAGTTAATTGATTTTTTAAAAGAGAAGGGAAAATTATTTGTTAACGATAGCGATCTTGAGGATTTTTTGAATAATGATCAAGAACTTGAAATACCGTTGGCAACTGAGAAAGAAAAGATAGAAATTAAAACAGAAGAACCTGAGTTAGAGATTAAGAAATCTATTAATGGTAAAAGAATACCTGCCAAGGAAAATGAAGCCCAGATTAAATTTACCAAAAATATAAAACAAGAAAATGTATCACAGGGGTCAATAGAAGACTTTGTCAAACTTTTCAATGACAGATATGCCAAAATGAAAAAGATGTTTAGAGAAAGACCCTCTACGAGAGATTTCATTCCCATAGGCGAAGCTTTGAGGGCAAAAAAGGGGGAAGAAACAAGCGTAGTTGGTATGATAACAGAAAAAAATGAATCAAAAAAAGGAAATCTTATTTTAACAGTTGAGGATGATACGGGTAGAATTAAAGTATTTTTCTCAGGTTCAAAAGAACTTGATGAAAAAGTCAAGTTTATCATGCTTGATGAGATTATATGGATTAAAGGAGCTCTTGGAGATGGCATAATATTCGGAAAGGAGTTTGAATTTCCAGATTTACCCGTTTCAAGGGAGGCATGCAGAAGTGAAGTGGATCTATGCTCAGTTCATATTTCTGATATACATGTTGGCTCAAACGCTTTTCTAGAAAAATCCTTCTTGAAGTTTGTAAAGTGGCTTAATATTAGAATGGGCTCACCAGCACAAAGAGAATTAGCTTCCAGAGTGAAATATTTAGTTATTGCCGGGGATCTGGTTGATGGGGTAGGCACATACCCCAATCAGCAAAAAGATCTAGAAATACTTGACGTTTATGACCAGTATGACAGACTTTACGAACTATTGTCTATGGTTCCTGACTGGATAAGAATAATTATGTCACCGGGAAATCACGACGCAACTAGGAGTGGAGAACCCCAATTACCTGTAGAAAAACAGTATGCTGAAAAACTGTATGAATTGCCAAATGTAGACATGGTTCCAAATCCTTGTTTTTTTGAAATGCATGGCGTAAAGACAGTTGTCTATCATGGAACAAGTATATATGATTTTGTCGAAGGCATAGCTGGGGTGGGACATGACAAGCCCGTACCTGCTATGAAAGAAATGCTTAGAAAGAGACATTTGGCGCCAGTGTATGGTGGCAAAACATCTATCTCCCCCGAAGAAAGGGATTACTTGTTGATTGATAATCATCCAGATATTTTTCATACAGGGCATATTCATGTAAACGGTTATGGTAATTATAGGGGAACATCAATGATTAATTCTGGAGGTTGGCAGGCGCAAACTGACTACCAGAAGATGAGAAATATTATGCCCACACCAGGTCGAGTTCCAATATTTGATTTAAAAACTCACAAACTATCAATTATGGGATTTTGTAACGACGGCGGGGGATATTGATTGATAGAAGCTTATTTTAATTCATTAGAAATTGAAGCTAAAAGGGCTTATGAGATTGCCCAAGAAGCAAGAAAAAAAGGATTGGATCCATCTCCTTCTGTTGAAATACATTTAGCTGCAGATATGGCAGGAAGAATAGAAGGAATAGTGGGGCCAAAAGGAGTTGCAACTAAAATAAAAGAGCTAGATTTGCAGGGACATCCCAGAGAAAAAATAGCTATTATGATTGCAGATGAAATTCTTGCTGAAAAATATTCAAAGAAAAATTCAAAGGAAAAACTAGCTGAGCAAGCTGTAAGGACAGGTCTCGCAATTTTGACTGAAGGTATTGTTTCTGCACCCTTAGAGGGTATTTCTGATGTTAAGATTAAAACTAATTTTGATGGTACTGATTATCTAGCATTGTATTTTGCAGGACCGATTAGATCTGCAGGGGGTACAGCGGCGGCACTATCAGTTCTTTTAGGGGATTATGTAAGAAAAAGACTTGGCCTTTCTAAATACAAGGCAACTGAAGAAGAGATACAAAGATTCATTGAAGAAATTGAACTGTATGAAAGAGGAAAGACCCATTTGCAATATAAACCCTCAAATAAAGAAGTTATACTTTCACTCTCAAACATACCAATTGAAATCACTGGTGAAAGTACAGAAGATATAGAAGTTTCGGGGTATAGGAATCTGCAAAGGATAGAGACAAATAAAGTAAGAGGCGGGGCCCTACTTGCTTTAGCAGAAGGAGTTATCCAAAAATCAAAGAAAATTGAAAAAGTTTTGAAGGTGTTCGAGCTAGAAGGATGGGAGTTCATAAAGGATTTGAAAAAAGAAGAAAAAAAAGAAAGCGACGATGATTCAGAAAAGATAAAAGCAAACTGGAAGTATCTCTCAGATTTGCTTGCAGGAAGACCTGTTATAGCTCATCCGAGTAGTAAAGGTGGATTTAGGCTAAGATATGGTCGCAGCAGAGACACGGGTTTTGCTGCATGGGGTTACCATCCTGCAACTATGCATATAGTAAATGGATTTATAGCTGTTGGAACTCAGCTTAAAACTGAAAGACCTGGTAAAGCCACAGTTGCTATGCCGGTAGATTCTATACTGCCTCCTTTTGTAAAATTCAAAGATCAAAGCTGTGATTGGCTTTATTCATATGAAAATATTAAGCCTTCAGATATTGAAGAGATAATATTCTTGGGTGATGCCCTTATCGCATATGGGGACTTTGTAGAGAATAATCACCTGTTAATGCCTTCAGGTTATGTAGAAGAATGGTGGGCCTTAGATTTAGAAAAAGCTTTGAAGGAAAAAGAAGGTAGCGGAGAGCTCAATGACATCTTAGAAGGTAGAAAAATACCAGATGTAAAAGAGGCAATCGAATTATCAAAAAAATATGGAATTCCCCTACATCCAAAATATAACTTGTTCTGGAGTTATATATCACTAGAAGATTTGGATTATCTGATTAGTTATGATGATTATACTATAAATGAGAATTTAATAATCTTTGATTTAAAAGAAGGCGTCAGAATAAAAAATATTATTGAGAATTTATGTTTGCCCCATCAAGTATCAGAAGATAAAGTAAAAATAGAATCCCATATACTGGCACTTGTTATTTCAGGAAAACATACATATGGAGAAACAGTTTTAGAAAAAGTATCAAATTTATTAGGGATCAAAGTTAGAGACGCTATACCTACCACCGTTGGTTGTAGAATGGGAAGACCTGAGAAAGCCAAAGAGAGAAAAATGAGCCCACCTGTTCACGTGTTATTCCCTATTGGAATGTCAGGTGGCTCAACTAGGAGTATAATCAAGGCGTCGCAGAAGAATTTCATAGAAGTAGAAGCGGTAAATAAGAGATGCCCAAAATGTAATACTAAAACACATCTCACAAAATGCCCAGACTGTGAGAGTATGACAAAAATGTATATGTCTTGCTCTCACCAGACATGTTCTTATGAGGGTTCAAGTGTAGTTAGTGAAAAGTGCCCAGAATGTGGATCGCGTCTTAGAGTATACTCAAAGAAAAAAGTGAATTTAAAAGAAGATCTAAGTCTAGCACTTTTAAATTTGGGATATGAACTCCCAAAGGAAGTCAAAGGAGTTCAGGGTATGAGTTCTGAGTACAAAATCCCCGAGCCACTAGAGAAAGGCATATTGAGGGCTTCAAATGAAATCTATATTTTCAAAGATGGAACCTGCAGATATGATGCAACCGATGCTCCATTGACTCATTTTATTCCAAAAGAAGTTAATGTTGGCATTGAAAAACTAAAAGAACTTGGATACATAAAAGACTATCTTGGAAACGAACTTACAGATGAAAATCAAATCCTTGAATTAAATGTTCAGGATATTATTGTGCCAACGGATTCAATTTCATATTTATTTAAAGTTTCTAAATTTATTGATGGAGAGTTAGAAAAGATATATGGATTGAAATCTTATTATAGTCTCAAAAATGTAGATGATCTTGTAGGCCAATTAGTAGTTGGATTAGCGCCCCATACGTCAGCTGGCACTATTGGACGTATAGTTGGATATACAGATACTAAGGTTGTCTATGCCCATCCTTATTTCCACGCTGCAAAGAGAAGAAACTGTGATGGGGATGAAGATTCAATAATGCTTTTGATGGATGCGTTACTTAATTTCTCCAAATACTATCTTCCGCAAACAAGAGGGGGCCAGATGGATGCGCCTCTTGTATTAACAACGCGAATTGACCCAAGAGAAGTTGACAAAGAAGTCCATAATATGGACATTTGTAATAGTTATCCTTTAGAATTTTATGATGCCACAATAAAATATCTTCACCCAAAAGAGATAAAGATTGAAAGAGTAGAAAATAGATTGGGAACGGATCGAGTTTATTCTGGACTTAAATTTACGCATCACACATCGGATATATCCAAAGGCCCGAGGGCCAGTAGTTATACAACTTTAAATTCTATGGAAGAAAAGTTGATGTCCCAATTCGATATTGCTAAAAAAATAAGGGCGGTAGATGAAAACGATGTTGCAGAGAGAGTTCTAAAAACACACTTTATACCAGATATTAAAGGGAACATAAGATCATACGGAAAACAGAAAGTAAGATGCACAAAATGTAATACTACGTATAGGAGAGTTCCTCTTACCGGTAAGTGTGCAAAATGTAGTAATAAACTTATATTAACAGTTACTAAAGGTGCAATCTTAAAGTATATGCAGTTAAGTATAGACATAACTACAAAATTCAAGATAAAAGAATATACATCTCAAGAAATTAATTTAGCGGATTCAGAAGTAAAAATGAACTTTAGAGAAAAACATAAACAGCTATCAGTATCAGATTTTTGTTAAATAATAAAAATAATGGTAAGATATCAGATTATTTTAGATATTTCATCGGCAGTTCTTTTCATGTCTAAGAATACAAGCCCCAATTTTGCATCCTTTCTGGCAAGAGCAGTCAACACCGATTCTTCACCCGCTCCCATCATTAGGATATACCCGTTAACACCTTTAACAAATACCTGTTCTAATGAACCTCTCTTCAATTCTTGAGAAGTCCTTTCGCCAAGTGACAGCATTGCAGCAGACATTGCGGCAACTCTATCTTCTTCAACATCCTGTGGAAGAGCACTTGCAATGATGAGCCCATCTGTAGACACAACAGCAGAAGCTTCAACATCAGGAGTGGTGGCCTCAAGTTCTTTTAATAATTCAGTTAAATTTTGAGTTCTAGATTTTTGAGCCATTATAATCCCCAATTTATTAATTAAAAGGCCTTCTATATAAAGTTAATGAATAAACAAATGAAAATGACAAATATTAAACATTATTTTATACATTTAAAATCTAATTAAAAAAGAATGCATAGGCAAAACTTCGTCAAAATCCTATCGTTTGACCTCGAACAATTTCGGAATAATGAACCTTAGACTATTAGTATCGGTAAGCTGAATACCTCGCCCGAAGGCTTGGCACTTACACTACCGACCTATCAACCGGATCTTCTATCCGTGTCTTCGTCTCTAACTAAAGTTATAGTCACCTATCCCCTTTTGCTATTAGAGAGTGGTTGTCTATTTTCAGGGATTATTTCGGGCTTAGATGCTTTCAGCCCTTATTAACTATGGCGTAGCTACCCGGCGATGCCTTATCAGACAACCGGCACACCAGAGGCCACGGCAGTCAGTTCCTCTCGTACTGGGACTACCTTCCCTTCAGACGACCAACACCCCCGATAGATAGCAACTAACCTGTCTCACGACGGTCTAAACCCAGCTCACGTTCTCCTTTAATGGGCGAACAACCCCACCCTTGGGTCCTGCTGCAGACCCAGGATGGAAAGAACCGACAGCGAGGTAGCAAGCCCGGGGGTCGATGTGGGCTCTTGCCCCGGACGACTCAGTTATCCCCAGGGTAGTTTTTCTGTTAGTCCAAGCCCCCATCAAGGAGGCATTGGAGTTCGCTAGGCCCGGCTTTCGCCTCTGGATATCTTGTGGTGCAATATCCAGTCAGGCTGACTTTTGGCCTTGCCCTCTACGGTGGATTCCTGACCCACCTGAGTCAACCTTAGGGCGCCCTCGATATCTTCTCGAGGGCGTACCGCCCCAGCCAAACTGCCCACCTACCGGTGTCCCAACAATAACAATGTTGGTTAGTTGCTTAGACTTGGAAGGTTGGTGTTCCATTTGCGCCTCCACAATCCCTAGCGAGATTGCTTCGATGGCTACCAACTACGCTCTACATCAAAGTCCAAGCAACAACGACAGGCTGCAGTAAAACTCCATGGGGTCTTCGCTTCCCATCGGGGGACCCTGGCATATTCACCAGGAAGTGGTTTCACTAGGTTCCAGTTAGGGACAGTAGGGCTCTCGTTACACCATTCATGCAAGCCGCCAATTAAGCGGCAAGGTATTACGCTACCTTAAGAGAGTTATAGTTACTCCCGCCGTTTACCGGCGCTTCACCCGGTTGGAACCGGGATTAACGTGCCGGCACTGAGCAGATGTCACCAGCTGTACAAACCTTTACAGGATAGCAGCTAGCTGTGTTTTTATTAAACAGTCGAAGCCCTCAAGTTACTGAGACGTACCGTCCGATTAAAGACAGTACGCACTCCTTATCCCAAAGTTACGGAGCTATTTTGCCGAGTTCCCTTAACTGGAGTATCCCAACACGCCTTAGGCTTCTCACCAAGGGGCACCTGTGTCGGATCTCAGTACGAACATAAAGAATTCATTTCTATCCTCTTTTCA